>Ga0325411_1009433_pt1 | contig 10434 bp, 6 predicted proteins | sample PopdelMetagenome_13_FD_206181 | JGI IMG/M metagenome (GOLD analysis project Ga0325411, IMG submission 206181) | Populus deltoides microbial communities from Bellville, Georgia, United States - Xylem-PdIQD-R4 | ecosystem: Host-associated > Plants > Phyllosphere > Stem > Wood/Secondary xylem...
TTTGCAATGCTATCAATCCTATGTTATATTATTGGCATTTTACTTTATAAGAGTAGATTGGGCTAGAGGATGCTCTATGTAATAACCATAGTAATTAACCAACAACCACAAAAATAAAATAAAATTGAATAAAATAAAATTGGGGGTGAGTATCGTGCTCTGACAATGTCTCGAGCATAATTTCAAAACTCATCTATCTTGTTTTCATTAGCCGGTCACATTAATGAAAAAAATAAGAATTTATTAGTTATAACTATCTTATAAAAAGAAAAACTATTGGGAATTTAATTAGTTTAAGAGATATAAATGTGATTTGTCTTCAAGAATCTTGAACATGAACAATTGTTTAGTGATTTATTTCTTCTATTTAAGATCAAAATAGTGTTATACACAAAACTAACTAAAGAAGAGATGAAATCTTAGAATGCAGAAAGAGTCTATATGCTACATGATTCTAAAAACAAAGAATGGATCAACATGAGTAATTAGAAGGTAAGAAAGAGTCTATATGATACATGATCCTTAAAGGAATGATATAAATTGGAATAGAAGTTTAGTGATAGTTACCTTTAAATTCCTTATTTTAAAGGAGCATACAAATCAACAACTACAACAATTGCTTTGCAATTCAACTAAGTTCACAAGGTCTTCAAAACCTATCCATAGGCTTGTAATCGTAATCTTATAACCTATAAACAATAGCTTTCATACTTAAGAAAATCCAAAAAGAACTAAAAAAATATGTTCTATTAAGAATCTTCATCATATGGTTGTGCTCAGGAACAACTCTATGATTGTAAGTTCTATTTTCAATAAACTTATTTGTTCTTGAATTTTACTTATCTTTAATATTTCTATTGAGTGATTAAGATGTAATACTCAATTTTAAAACTTAAAGTTCTTTTAATTGAGGTAGACATACAAAAAACCTGAAACATTTGGTGACCATAATTGGAGTGTTATATTTGTTTCTTTGCAATTATGGAACCAAAAATATCAAAATTACTAGAAAAATTAGAAGAAAAGGAAGAGTTGGTAGATGTCTTTATTGGAGAAGGAAATAAAAAATCAATTCTTCAAGGAATATGGGTAAAAAAGGAAGAAGAAAAATAAAGATTAATGAGTGCAAAAGAGAGATATATAATCTTTGAACTTAGGTTAGAAGAAACTAATAAATTACATGAAGAAAAGTATAAGTTAATTTATGAAGAGATTGAAGAAAAACATAAGCTTAAAGTGAAATGATTGATGACCATTATAATGAGATTATGATAATGAATGAGAGATCATCTTATGATATTTTAGAGTCAAATATCAAAGAAAAACAAAATGTTGAGAAAAGTTTATAGCATAAAGTAGGAAAATTACAAAAATTAGGAAAAGAATCCTAAAAGATTTAGTCAAAGTTGTAGAGGATGTCAATTCAAGATTAGATGCCAAAATTAAAAAGGAAAATGATGAAGTAATTTCTTTATTTTAATCATATCATGATGGAAACCATAAATAGAATCTCTAAACAAGTGGCACTGGAAGTAAGAAGTCATTTAGATGAAAAAATAGAAAATGAATCAAACTTTAGGAAAACTAATTTTAAACAAAATGGGAAAGAATCAAGATAGCAACAGAGGAAGATGGAAGTAGTTCAAAGACCAAAATTATTAATTTTGAGGATTCACCGCAAAAGGATACAAGTGAAAAAGTAAATCCCAAATGGCTTAGAAAAAATGAATGGTTTCCAAATTAGAGTTGATCTAGAATATATTGCAGGAGTAATGAAACAATTTATGTACTAAAGATTCAACAAATCTATAGGCCAATAAATAAAAGTCCATATGTAGAATGTATTAATAGAATGTATCCTTACTTTAATAACTTTAAGTTTTCAGACTTCACATTATTTGGTGGTCAAGAAACAATATTTGCAATATAATGTATTGCGAGATTTATTTATCAATGCAAGGAAGTAGTTGATTATGATTTATTAAAGTTAGATTATTTTCAAATTCATTAACTGGAAATCTACTTGCCATCAAATTCAGTTCATAATTGGAATGAAATCCAAAATATATTCCAAGCTTATTTTTCTAGAACAAAACCATAGTTTGTTTGAGCTTGAACTTAACACAATATACTAGAGAAACTATAAAACAATACCTAGACATATTTATGAAAGCTAGGGGGAAATGTTGGGCTAAAATTTTAGTGAATGAATTTATAATGATTGCCCAATAAGGTTTGAAATTTAGAGCCAAGAAAGAAAATTGAAGGAATGAAATTTAAAGACATATACAAATTAGAAGGTAATACCTTTAAGATATGAAAACTTGTTGACAGGAAACAATGGATATAAATGCAGTTGAATTTGTATTAAGAAAACTTGTAAATTGTGAAGTACTGACAAAAAAATAAATAAATACCAAAGCCTTAAAGTCTTTAAAATCAAATGAGAAAATACATTATTCTTTTGATATAAATTAAGTCGACGATATTTTTGATTGGTTGCTAGGCAATAAGAGAATTAAATTAAAAGGAAAATATAAAATAATAATTGATGAAGAGTTACGAGGTAAATTTATTGGAAATGACATGAAATAATTAGTCACTCAACTAAAAATCATGTGATATTTAGAAATGTGATTAAAGATTTGATAAAGCAAAACATATTAGATTTCCTGATAAAAGTGAGACAATGAGAGTTGATAAAAATATTTTTCCTTTAATAAATGCATTATTTATAAACATGATTACTATTGCTAATGGTAATAGTGTTGTCTTCTAAGAAGATTACTTTTACAACCATCACAATAAATGAGTGATTTGATTCATTGGTGGTAAACCAAGTTTTAAAGTTTGTTGTGGCTAACAAATTCCAAGATATAGAAAGGGTTGTGTAGATAACATTTGACTATTAATCATACCATAGATAAGTGTGCTAATTTTAGAAGATTTGTGAGACGAAGAGTAATGAGAAGAGTTATAAAGCCTAATAATGAGCAAATATAAGATCCATAATTAAAAAATTTAAATGAAATGATAAGGTTTAGACTAATTCAAAGGGAATCAAGAAGGAATCAATAGCCTATAAACAAACTTTGGATAATAATTTTTTGTTTGAAATGCCAAATATCACCAAAACATGTACACTTGAAGCCATTATATCTTCGTGCAAAGGTTGAAAAAGTAGATGTTGGAAGAGTTTTTGTTAATAATAGAGCTGTTATTAATATCTTTCCTTTATGCATGTTGAGTGTGATCGAAAAATCAATGAATAACTTAATTTCAACCAAAGTTGCATTAAATGGATTTGCTGGTAAGATCTTGCAAGTGAAAGGAATGGCTACTACTAGCTTAAAGGTTGGTTCACTAATCATAAATACAATATTTTTCATTGCTGATGCAATTCCGAGCTATAATGTTATATTAGAAAAAGATTGGATCCATGCAAATGACTGCATACCATCAAATCTATATAAGATATTGTTACTTTAAAGTGGAAATAAACTTAAAGTTGTGTGTGCATATGACAAACCATTTATTGCTTGTGCAAATAATTAGAAACACATTTTTATTTTGGTAAGTGGAGCATTATTAGAGTTAAAACTAATGTGGCTCAACCAGAATCTTCTGTTAAGGTTGAGGAAACTAAAGATGAGATTTGTGATATCCTAACAAGGTCTTTGTTGATCGAAGATCCTAGAAGGAAGAGGAAATCTTTTCTAATGAATAAGAAAAATATAATTTAAAAAGGTAGCGGTCTAAATTACTATTTCAATGTTATTAACTAGATAGTTTGGACTCTAAAAAAAAAAGAGATTCAAAGTTCACAGAAGAAATATTGGGTTCAAGTCAATGACTAGAGATAAAAAATAAAAATAAAATTGAGTGTGATCTAAGATCAAAATCATGTCAAGATACAAAATAAATAAATAAATAAATTATCATAGTAAAAAATAATAGCCCATAAGTTTTGAATTTATTAGAGATATTAGTTGAATTATTATATAAGGTTTTGTAAAATAAAATTTTTAGGAATATAAATTTATAAAATAAACTTATATTTTACAATAAATTTAACTTATAAAAAATTAACTTGTTTCATAGTTTTTATTTATTTATTTCTCGTCAAATTGATATTGATACTCAATGCGTTTGTTTGCGAGTTGATATTTAAGGGGTAAAGATCTTATTCTAATAGTGTTAATGTATTGTGATAAATTTGTATTATATCAGACTTTTATTTTGGAATTTGTTGTGAGTTGTGCGACTATGATAGGCATGCGCGCCAGTTGCCGAACTTGACTGGGATTTGGAACAATTGAAGTACAACCTCCGAGTTCCAAATCCAGATTGCAGTCATGCCATTTATGCAGATATGAAAAAGGGTATGAAAGTTATGAAATCCACGAACTGAGTTTTGTTGATAAATGGTTCCTCACTCAGCATAAGGAGCTGGTGGATGTGGAACAATATCTTATGGCTAGGAGTTTGTCTCATCTGACGAAGGATGACTTCAGTGAGGTCAAAAAGCATGGCTTCAGTGACAAGCAGATAGCATTTGCTACTAAATCAACAGAGAAGGAAGTCCGATCAAAACGGAATTCTTTTGGAGTTACTCCGTCATATAAAAGGGTTGATGCTTGTGCTGCAGAGTTTGAGGCCAATACTCCCTTCATGTACTCCTCCTATGATTAAGAGTGTGAATCAGCTCCCACCAAAAGGAAGAAGGTCTTGATTTTAGGTGGAGGACCCAACCGTATAGGTCTGTGTTTATAATTTTTGTATTATTTATGTTCCCCTGTCTGCCCAGGCAATTTCTCCAAAATACTATGTTATTTATGCATATTGGAATATCCTACCCTGCCATTTTGTTGATGTTTTGAGATCCACCATGCAACATAACTTTAAAATCTTTTTCTTGTTTATTAATTTTTTTGTTTGATAAATCATTGATCATGATTATAAAGGCTGTGCTATTAATAACAGCACTCTTTTCAATCAAAATTAACTTGTAAAATGCTGATCATGTCTCGTATATTCACTTTGAAGGCAGATCTTGGATTGGTGTTGAAAGTAACGAGTAATATATTGTACCACCTACTTTTCTGTAATTGCTTGTATGCTTTGAAAATTTAGAAATGTCTATGTTTTTGGTGTTTTTTCAGTTGGAATTTATTGCACCATGAAAAATAGCATAAACAAAGGTGAAATTCAAGCAAATATCTGTATGCAGCCTTTTGTGGTTAGAAATATAGAATTACAGTCATCTAAACGCGCTGAATCTGTACAAGGCTGTGCTCTGATTCGGTTTAGCAATAAAATTTCATTTATTCAATAAGTAGCCTAATAGGTTTTCTTAGTTGTGTAGTTAAATAACATGTTGGAACAAATGTAAAGGAATCTGCTTTTGGATGGCTTTGCTACTCAGAGATGGTTACCACTTTGGTACATTTTTTAACGGGGTACCCCTTCTGCTTTACAGAGTGCAGGATATGAGACATTTATGTTGAACTGAAATCCTGAGACTGTGTCCACAGATTATGACACAAGTGATTGTCTCTACTTTGAACCCTTGACAGCAGAAGACGTTCTGAATGTTATTGAATTGGAAAGACCTGATGGGATCATTGTACAGTTTGGTGGTCAAACACCCCTGAAGCTGGCCCTGCCCATCCAGCAGTATCTGGACAAGCATAAGCCTCTCAGTGTTTACACATATGGTGCACATCATCACCTGATTCTATTGATGCTGCTGAGGACAGAGGGAGGTTCAATGCAATTCTAAAAGAGTTAAACATGGAACAACCAAAAGGAGGCATTGCTAAGAGCGAGGCCGATGCTTTAGCCATTGCGGCAGACATAGTTTTCCCAGTTGTTGTCTGTCAATCTTATGTCTCAGGTGGCTGGGCAATGGAGATAGTATATAGTGATGACAAGCTTGTGATGTATCTTGAAAATGCTTTTGAAGTTGATCCCTGTGTTGATAGATAAATATTTATCTGATGCTGTTGAGATTGATGGGGACGCACTTGCAGACTCACACAATAATGTGGTTATTGGAGGGGTAATGGAGCACTTTGAGCAGGCTGGGGTCCATTCTGGCGACTCAGCTTGCATTCTTCCCTCACAAACTATATCACCTTCCTGTAGAAGACTGTTATAGTTATCAGAAGATTGTTATATTTATCTCCTAAGTAGTTGTGATTAAGAACTCTACGTTAGTCTGTTATACACAAAGTCTATCACTAGCGAGACTTATCTCCTATTCTGTTAGGAGTCTTTGCAGAGGTCTATAAAAGGCCTTTATATTCCTGTATAATTTTACGATACTGAATATAGATGAATAAAGAGAAATACAGAACTCAGTTCTTCATGGTATCAGAGCAGGTTTTCTAAATACCTGCAAACTTATTGAATCAAGCTATCCTTCAATACGATGGCTACTGAATCAACCCTTATATCATCCTCTCCTGTTATACATGTCCAATCTGAGAATTCAGGTTTCAATGCTGGCATAATTCTCACCGAAACCAATTATGACACCTGGTCCCAAATAATTGAGATGCACATTGCTGGTCGTGAGAAACTCAATTATATCATTGGCGACTCATCTCAACCCGAACCAACAGACCCCTCTTATTCAAAGTGGTATGCTGAAAATAAAAAAATTAAAGGCTGGTTACTCACATCAATGACATCAGAGATCATGAAGAGGTACCTTCGCCTACGTACTGCTCGTGAAATCTGGAGTGCTCTTGCTAAAGCATTCTATGATGGATCAGATGAAACACAAATATTTCATCTCAATCAACGTGCCTTCTCCAGTCGCCAATCAGGTCGATCCCTTCCTACATATTATGGTGAGCTGGTAGAGATATTTCAAGAACTTGATTATCGTGATAAGATCAAGATGAGGGACCCTGAAGATATCATTATGTATAAAGCATCAGTTGAAAAATTAAGGATACATATTTTCTTAAATGGTCTTGATGCTGAATTTGAACAAGTGCAGGGAGAAATCCTTCGCATGGATCCAAGCCTTGATCTTGAACGCACATATGCATATGTTCGTCGTGAAGCAAACCGTCGAATTCTTCTTACAAATGACCTGACTGCTCCTGATTTTGTGGCCATGTTAGCTCGCCGAAACACACCACCTATCCGACAAACTCACCCTGGTTCAGTGGCAACATCTCGGAGTTTTGATATTGGAAACAAACAGTCTGGCTCATCTAGATATTGTACTCATTGTGGAGACACTGGACACACTAAAAGTCGATGTTATGACTTGATTGGATACCCTGAATGGTGGGATCATTCCAAGGCTCCAAAACGTAAAGGCAAAACTTCAACTACATCAACAGTCTCCACCGCCATAGCTGAAGTATCTTTACCGAATACCAATGCTACTGCATTACACACCTCCTCCAACTCACCAGGTAAGTCTTCTGATAAACCTGCACCTATTGGATCTTGTGCATGGATTATTGATTCTGGATCAACTGATCATATGTCCTTTGACACTACCTCCCCTGTTTCTAAATTAAAACCATCTGAAAAATATGTTGTGTCTACAGCCAATGGAACAGAAGCCACAGTTATTGGCAAAGGTTCATTTTCTTTAAGTAAACTCAATTTAGATACTGTTCTTATAGTTCCTTCCCTTAATTTTAATTTGATATTTGTCTCTCAAATTACAACTTCCTTGCATTGTGTTGTAATTTTTTGGCCTGATCATTGTGTTTTCAAGGACATCAAGACAAGGAGGACGATTGGTTGTGGTACTAAAAAAGGGAAGCTATATTACCTTGATCTCACGTCATCTAGCTCAAATGCATTGGCTCAGTCATTAGCAGTTACCAGTTCAACATCCTCTTCTAATATTTGGTTGTGGCACAAGCGATTTGGACATATTTCATTTGGATATTTAAAATATTTGCTTCCTGAGCTATTTTCAAACACAACTCTACCAGTACTTAAATGTGAAACCTGTGAATTGGCAAAGAGCCACCGTGTTCCATTTCTGCCAAGTTTGAATAGAAATTCTGCGCCATTTACACTTATACATTCAGATGTTTGGGGTCCTGCAAAAGTTCCAACTCTAAATGGAGCACGTTGGTTTGTTTCTTTTATTGATGATTATAGCCGCATGACCTGGGTGTGTTTGATGAAAACAAAGCAGGATGTATGCTCACTCTTTAAACAGTTTTATTCAATGGTTGCTACTCAATATAAAACTTCAATTCAAGTCCTTCGCACTGATAATGGTGGAGAGTTTGTCAATCATGAGATGAGGAAATTTTTACATGGTCAGGGCATAATTCACCAGACTACATGCCCCTATACCCCTCAACAAAATGGGGTTGCAGAAAGGAAAAACAGACATCTCCTGGAAATGGTTCGAGCTACACTTATTGAAGCCAAAATGCCCCTTTATTTTTGGGGCGAATCACTTGCCACTGCCTCATATGTGATAAACCGTATTCCATCTCGCAGCTTAGACTTCCAAACACCTCTTGAAACATTAAATCAAAGCCTGCCCTCATCATTCATACTGAACCTGCCCCCAAAAGTGTTTGGTTGCACTGCCTTTGTACACATACCAAAACATGCTCGCCATAAACTTCAACCATGTGCCCTCCGATGTGTTTTTATTGGTTATGGTCTCCATCAGAAAGGGTACAGGTGCTTCCATCCACCAACAAACAAAGTGTATGTTACCATGGATGTACAGTTTCATGAACACCAAATGTACTTTCCTGCAACAACAAACCAGGGAGGGGAGAGTAGTGACTTGGAGTCTTTTACCTATCAGAGTGAGAACATAAGTCATACTTTGACTGAACTTGAACAACCTGAACTGGGAGGACCAGAACATACAGATACAACAACTGAGCCAACGACAAATGAGCTTGCACCGTGTGATCATCCTAATATAGTTGAATCAAATGTACCACGACTTCAATTATCTTCGCTTGATGCTCCTAGTCCTCATGAGTCGTCACCACCTAATGAATCTCAGGTAAATCTTGAAACTCCACTTCGTATCCTTCCCAATCGTACCACAAGAGGAATTCCTAGAGTTAGTTATGAACCTGTCCGAACTTCTGCCCCTAAATATCCAATAAACAATTATGTATCTTACCATAGGTTGTCAAAGGAACGTGAATCATTTACAAATCAATTGTCTAGTGTACAGGTTCCTAATAATGTGCAGGAAGCTATAAAAGATCCTAGTTGGAAAAATGCAATGAACGAAGAGATGAAATCTCTCCAAAGAAATGCAACATGGGAGGTGGTTGATTTACCTGCTGGAAAGAAACCTGTGGGATGTAGATGGATTTTCTTAGTCAAATACAAAGCTGATGGTGAGATTGAGAGGTTTAAAGCTCGGCTTGTGGCTAAAGGATACAGCCAAACATATGGAATTGATTATGCAGAAACTTTTGCACCAGTGGCCAAAATAAATACAGTACGCATTCTCTTATCATTAGCTGTAAATTTTGATTGGCCACTACATCAATTTGATGTAAAGAATGCGTTCCTGCACGGGACTCTCCAAGAAGAAGTATACATGGAGTTGCCTCCAGGATGTAAGTTACAGGTTGAAGGGAGCAAACAAGTGTGTAAACTGCGTAAATCATTGTATGGTTTAAAGCAATCATCAAGAGCTTGGTTTGGCAGATTTACAAGCTCAATGAAGGCATTTGGTTATCAACAGAGTAGTTCTGATCATACTCTCTTCATAAAGCATAATGAAGGAAAGCTCACAATGTTAATTATATATGTTGATGATATGATTGTAACAGGAAATGATGCTATTGAAAAGGAAGCCCTGCAGACTTATCTCTCACGTGAATTTGAAATGAAAGACCTCGGACCTTTAAAGTACTTCCTAGGAATCGAGGTCTTGAGATCCAGCAGTGGTATACTCTTGTCACAACGAAAATACACAGTGGATTTGCTGAATGAAGTTGGCATGTTAGCCTGCAAACCGAGTGATACACCTACTGCAGAAAATGTCAAGTTGAGTACATATTCTGATCAGATCCCTGCAAATAAAGAACAATATCAGAGGCTAGTAGGAAGGTTGATGTATCTCTCCCACACTAGACCCGACTTGGCATACCCTCTTAGTGTTGTTAGCCAATTTATGCACTCTCCAAGTGAAGAACATATGAAGGCAGTAATACGTATCCTACAGTATTTGAAATCCTCTCCAGGCAAAGGAATCGTGTTCACTAAGGGAGAGACCTTAAACATTGAAGGCTACACTGATGCAGATTGGGCTGGTTCAATTGATGATAGGTGTTCAACTGCAGGATATTTGACGTTTGTTGGTGGAAACTTGGTTACATGGCGAAGCAAGAAACAGGGAGTTGTCGCTAGATCTAGTGCGGAAGCAGAGTATAGAGGCATGGCTAAAGGTGTATGTGA
>Ga0325411_1009435_pt1 | contig 10433 bp, 9 predicted proteins | sample PopdelMetagenome_13_FD_206181 | JGI IMG/M metagenome (GOLD analysis project Ga0325411, IMG submission 206181) | Populus deltoides microbial communities from Bellville, Georgia, United States - Xylem-PdIQD-R4 | ecosystem: Host-associated > Plants > Phyllosphere > Stem > Wood/Secondary xylem...
AGGCTATATAAAAAATAGATAGGTGTTCGGCGCTAGCTATGCAGTGAGTCAACTTGTTTTTTTCATCGCATAATGTCAAGCACTCCCTCAACAGCATAGAGAACTTCCGAAGCAGTTACTGGTTTCAATAAATTAGAAATTTGTACCGTAGAAAGCATGGAGTTATTAGGAATATGAGGGAAAGACATGGTGACATTATCGGTATGACAGAATTAATTCTTAATCAATCTTTGTACCTCGTTCTGAGTTTCAACAGAATCATCAGTCCAGGCTTCATCGACAATGAACTCTGGATTCCTGAACTAAGAACATCTCCTCTTGTATCAGAATATTGTTGTAATCTTCAACGAGTTCTCGTTCAAGACGCCCGACTAGGAAAATAGAAGTGCCTGAAAGATAAGTAATTCTGAATTCCTTCTATCAAGAAAGAGTTCTTCTTTTTCGAAAGTATTCCCAGAAAATCTTTGTTGAAGATTTGAGCTGCATTGGCCATATTAGAGAGAGCATCCACAAGAGAAGAAATGGATTCACCCCTAGAATTTCTCACAACAGCCTCAAAATCAGCATGTAATGTCCAAGCAGCCTGAAAGAAGATGGCCGGGGACCCACAGAAGGTACAAAACCATTTAAACGGAGAAGATCAGGATTGTGATCCGATTGGGTTGTAATTTAAAGAAATCGTCTGTATGTTGTAATTTTGTGGTGCTCATCTTGAATATCTTTTATTATGCATATGTATTTATATCTTTAATTAGGTGGTGACTAATTAGTTGTACTATTAATTGTTATAATTATATATATATAAAATAGTTGTTTTATTAAAGGAATAAAAGGAAAAAAAGAAAGTGGGAGTTTGAGCTTATGTTCAAGTTATGGAAATCCCGGATGATGGAACAAATATTGAGATAGTTGATCAAAAAAATATCGTTTAAAAAAAAAACCTAGCAAATTTGATGAATTTTTTAAACCTAATCTAATTTTTAAAAGTTGCAAATTATAAAATTTTTAAATATAATTTTTTAAAACTTGTTAAAGAGAAAAAATCACCCATCAAAAGAATAAGAATTAAATTTGATAATAAAAGAAAAATAGAAGATGAAATCATAAAATAAAATCATTTATGAACTAAAATAAAAACTTGTCAAGGCTAAAAAATTGACAATCGAAAGAAGAGATTAAATTTGATAGGAAAAAAAAAAGGAAAGGAAGGTGAAATCGTAAAACAAAATTAATTGAAAAAATAATTCTAAACAAAAAAAAATAGCAATTAAAAGAACGAGAACTAAATTCAATAAATTATTCAAGATAATAAAATCATAATAAAAAATGGACTAAATCTGAAAAACCAACAAATTAAAGAGTTGCTATTGATTTTTTAAGGTGTTGGCATGAAAATTTAGATAAAAGAAAAGAGAAGAAAGGGAAAAAGAAATCATTGCGTGCCCTAAACCACTGATAATCATGGTACAAACATTGTCTTATCTAATTTAGGATTTCATGACATTTCAAACACCATCTTAAAAAGTTGAGTTTTATTATCAGACGACCCTCATACGCTGCTCGAATAATACTGGATTATCCACATGTTAGCACATACGCGACACACACTAACAAGTCTTTTTTAATTATATTTAATAAATGTAATTTATAATAATATCCCCAAGCACCCTTGAATATTACAATAAAAAATATAAAATGTCAAAAAAAAACCCTTCAATGAGAGTTCAATTGGTTTGGTTTATAAAAATATCAAGTAATTATACTATTTTAAAAATTTAAAAATACAAAAATTAAATGTGGTAGTTAATTTTAAATTATTTTATTATAGAATTAAATTATTACTTTTATTCTGCAAAATAAAATGAATTTACCCTTCTAACTCCATATAATTTAAAAAAATAATTGTGTAATAGTAAAAAGTTAATTTTACTCGGTGGTCGCTTGTTCAAATAACCCGTATAAATTTAGCGGTCGCCTTTTTACAGGGGTAAAGTTGTAATTACAGTATATATTTTTTTTTGTGTTAATCCAATCAGTCACTTGTTCAAATAACCCGTATAACAGACCCGGGCAACCGTTCTTCAGTTGCCTTTTTCTTCTCCGATGTAGCAAAATCAAAGGTAAGGATATGTTAATAATTTTATCTTTGTTTTTTTTTTTCCCCGTACTAAACACTCAGTTTGGTCCTGCAAAGCTTAAATTAATGAACTTTTGTTTCATTAATAATGTCTTGTTTGGCTTTTTTGGTGGGTAATTTTGTTGTTCCAATAGAGCATCCATTTTTGTTGAAAAAGAGCTTAATTCTTAGTTATTTTAAGACCCATTATCTTGTACAATAGTAAAATCCCATTTCTTTTATGCAATGAATTGATGAGTGTATTTGGTTATTGCTTGGTTAGTATTTCTTTTAGATGTTAAGAGGTAGCTGCCCTATCTGATCCATTCAGGTCCCATTGGCGTTTGTGGGCAATGGACAGCCTAGATGGGGCAGTCTCGACAGACACAGCTGCCCCTAGCGTCAGCTTTGTTTTCATGCCAAAAAGTTTGGTTTCCAATGAAAGTTTTGATCTTGGAGGTTGTAATGGTTGAAGTCTTGGGTTGCAGCATTGTAGTTGTGTCTGAGTTTGAGAGTATTCCAGTTACTTAATGTCAAACTGTTGAAAGATTAAATGAACAAAGGCCACTTTTTTGTTGTATGAAATGGATTAGTAATTTTGCGTTGTATGATTGTTTGGTGCTGATTGTGAATTGTAACATTCATTTGAAAGGAACTTCCTTTGGCCTTTTATTTCATTTTTTGCATGGTAATAAATTTATGTACTAGTTACTAAATTTGTGAATTGATTGTGTATTAGCGAGTATATATGTTTAGCCAGAATTGTGGTTATAGTGAAAATCTGAAACTTGGATGTTGTAGGGTAAGAAAATGGCTAGCCAAATGCTTCCGATTAATGATCAAATGAGAATTAATTGGACGTCAATGATGGAGCGGTATTTCATCGATCTTATGTTAGATCAGTTGCATAGGGGAAATAGAATGGGTCATACCTTCAACAAACAAGCTTGGACGGATATGCTGACCATGTTCAATTCAAGATTCGGGACTAAATATGACCGAGACACCTTGAAAAGTCATTATTCAAATTTGTGGAAGCAATACAATGATGTGAAGAATCTTCTTGAACAGAGTGGATTTTCTTGGGATGATAATCGAAAAATGGTTGTAGCTAGTGATGATGCATGGGCAACCATTATCAAGGTCTGGCAAGTCATTTTTCATGGGTTATTGTTTTTTCTTCCTCTGGCTTTGTGGGAAAGTAAACTGATGAAGTATGTGTGCAGGCGAACCCTGATGCACAGTACTACTGGAGGAAGTTTTTGGTGAACTTCAATGATTTGTGCTTGGTATTTGCATATACAGTAGCAGATGGAAGATACAGCCGTTCAAGTCATGATATAGACTTGGATGATGATATTCAAGGCCTGAACTTTGGTATGTTTTTGTTTAAAATGTATGTGCAGTGAGGTTGTGTTTCTATTGGCATCTGAACTTGAGTAATGTCTATGATTCTTTATGCAAGGCTTTTGTTTTACAAGCCCCACCTTTTTGATCGTTTATAGTTGCATGATAATGTTGCTGCTGTTATTTATAGTACTTAAGGCAAATGGCCATTTATCATCTCCAACACATTAACCTGCGTTTCACTTGAAGTCAACCATAGGCTTCTACTTCTTAGCATAATTAGCATGCTCAAATGCCTGAAGCTAAGCTAAATACCTTCAAGTGCCATGGCTTTTATCAGCCTTGTTTACAGTTTTCTTAACATTTTTGTAATAAGAATGTAATAGTTTATATTTAATGACAAGATTCTAGTTCTTTTTTCAGAAATTGTGTATCATTGTCTAAATTAAATAAGAACTATTTTGGGTTTGATCACTTTTATTTTAGCTAGTAGTATTTACATCTCACAGCAAGTTTTCATTTTTTATGAAGAAATGTCTCACGGACCAATTTCTTTCTCAAATGCAGATGCTGGAATGGGTGGCTTTCCCTCAGAAAGCACTAATTGTGTGAAGGCAAAGTGGACATCAGCCATGGACCGATTTTTTCTTGAGCTTATGTTGGTCCAAGTCAAAAAAGGAAGCAAAAACAACAATACATTCAGCAAAGAAGCATGGAAAGACATGCTTACTTTGTTCAATGCAAAATTTTGTTCTCAATATGGAAAAAATGTTCTGAAGCGCCGCTATAAGAAACTTTTCAAGTACTATTGTGAGATGAGAAGTCTACTTGAGAGAAAGGTATTTCAGGGTATATATTGTTAAATCCTTTTTGAGATTTTACTTCATACTGGTACATTTGTACTCACTATTGTAGATGTAGGCACACCCTGATATGCATTCATATAGAAAGAAGACCTTACTAAACTATCAAGATTTGAGCTTGGTTTATGGAAATGAACTCATCAGTGGACATCAAGGTTGCATGCACCAAGATGAAAACTTTGAAGATGTGACCTTACAAGTTACAACTGGTAAGTTTAATGAATTTTTTTAAAAAGCCAGGTTTAGTTATGAAGTTTGTGGAACTGATTTGCGAGATGTTTGATGTTTTGCTTTCTAAATTAATTTCCATGCTTTACTGAAGCCAGTATATATTTTGCAAATGAATTGTTTCACATACAAACCGGTTTTATCATTTATGCAGACAGAAATAAGGGTCACCATCACTCTGTTCGAAGTGACGTGGGACCATGTTGGAAATCATCAATGGATTGCTACTTTATTGATTTGTTGCAAAACCAGGCGCTTATAGGGAATAAAATCGGTCATGAATTGACAACTGAAGCATGGGATGAATTAACCAGGTTGTTCAAAGCAAAATTCGGGTCACAATATGATGATTGCATCCTGAAAAATCAGTTCAACCATTTGAGGACAAGGTATAATGACATAAAATTTCTTCTCGAGCAGAGTGGCTTTTCTTGGGATGAAACTCGAGACATGGTAACTGCTGAAGATTGTGTTTGGGATTCTTATACCAAGGTGAATTTCCATCTTTTCATTTATCTGAAATGTCTTCAGCATTATTTTGTAACTTACAAGTAATATATGCAGGTGTATCCTCATGTTCAATCATACAGAAATAAATCTGTTGCAAGCTACTACAAGCTATGTGTTATATACGGGGAAGAAAGTTCCAGTGGAAGATACAGTGACATGGCTCAACAGGCGGATATTGACAGCAAACCTCCAGTGTTGATGGTTGGTATGTTTTTTATTCAGCCATGAAAATTAGGATAAAAATAATTTTGCATGGAATTCAAAGCATATTATCTCAAACCATGAGATTGACAGGTAAAAATTGAGTGAAAGCGCCTCTTATATCAAGTCTGTCTGAATGAGGACAATGTTGTATGATGCAAGTTGTTACTTGTGCTGGTATGTCCAGTATAATTGCTGCATAATTGCATTTATTATCTCTAAAATATTCCCCTTTCCCTAAAGCTTTCAACCTTTTCTTTTCCCCCTGTTCCAATAATGTTCATGTACTTTGAAAGGTCAATTTGAATGTTATTTCATGATGGGGGCATTTGCTTTCTTTACACGGAAGAAGTAAAAGAAGGAAAGGCTAATGTTGGAGAATATATCCTATTTATAAGGGAAAATAGATTAATCATCAATGCCCCTATAATATTAACTACTTTAGTTAGAACATTGTGTTATAGAATATTTACTTTTAATGGTATTGTCATTATCAATGAAGTAAGTAATGCATGCCATTGATTCTGTTTTAGAAGGTAATCTATCTAAAAAAAATTGTAAGCTTTGTACCTTAAAAAAATAAAATGTGTTAGATTTAGCTATATATATTCCTAAAATGGTGTAAGAGTGACATTATTTGGTATGAGTTTCTGTTTTTCTTACCTTGCATTTTACACCATAATTCTTTCTTCTGTGAGAATGATACTATCTGTTTCATTGCTTCAAAACTCACAATTCCAAACCTTACCTTAATTTTGCTTCCTTCAGAATGGACATGAATCATTCTAGAGAATTGGAACTCTTTTTTTTTTCTCATCAGAATTGGAATTTATTTAAAATATATTCTATTAAGAGACCTAGAAAGTTGTAATAAAGTGGTATCAATATGAGATCATCAATCTCAATTGTTATGATTACAAGATTTTTTTTTTCTTTGCAGGAGAAGAGGACCAATGCCTTGCAAATGGCGATTGTTCAAAGCCAGATTGGACACCTTCAATGGACCGCTATTTTATCGATCTTATGTTAGACCAAGTTCATAGAGGGAATAAGAGCAGTTACACTTTGGATCATCAAGCTTGGATTGATATGGCTGTTATGCTCAATGAAAGATTTGGATCACAACATGAAAAAGATACCCTGAGGCAGCGCCATGAAAGTTTGGGAAAGCTTTTTAATGGCATGAAGAATCTTCTTGGCCAGAAAGGGTTTTCTTGGAATGAAACGCAGCAGTTAGTCAAAGCATATGATGATGTTTGGGAGGCTTATACGAAGGTGCTTTGTTTGTTTTTGATTTTAAAACTGCTGCTTACAGTTCTCAAATGGCTAACATATGGTACAATGTAGGAACATCCTAATGCCAGATCATACAGATCCACTCCGAAGCCAGATTACAATGACTTGTACTTGATTTATGGAAATTCAATTTCAGATGAAGGCCATAACCAATCAGGTCAAGGTACTGGCTGTATCGGTGATTGTGAGTTTTATTTTTCCAAAGGTTTTTGGTACTTTGTCTTTTCTTTTCTTTTCTTTTTCCATTTTTGCTCATTGATAGACTTGTAAGATGCTCTATTATAATTGTCGAATGTGTGTGAAACATCTTGCTATCATGCATAAACAATCCTACTAATTAATTATTTACATGGCTAAAATCTTTTATTGCTTTTGTTCTGAAATTTCTTAAAGGACCCAAAAATTGCAATCGCGGCTTCTGGAATGCTGATTGGACACCACCAATGGACCAATTATTTATAAATCTAATGCTAGAGCATGTTCGTCAAGGAAGTATGGTTGATCAAAGATTTAATAAACAAGCCTGGAGTGATATGGTTTCAAAGTTTAGTGCTGCATTTGGATCTCAGCATGACCAATTTGTCTTAGAAAGGCGTTTTATGAATTTAAGGAAGCTATTTGGTGATATGAAAAATTTACTTGATCAGAGTGGATTTGCTTGGGATGACCGAAGACACATGATAATTGCTGGTGATAGTCTTTGGAATGCTTATCTGAAGGTACTTTTTCTGAATTTAATAATGCCCACGCGAATAATGTGGTGATAAATTAAAAATTTCACCTTGTAAGTGCAGGATTACCCTGATGCACATCCATACCGCAATAGGGCTCTTCCTAATTACGATGATTTGTTCTTGATATATGGAGACAAAAACAATCATGAGAGTAACCACCATCACTTAGTGGTTGGCAATGGCCATGTCCTCGGATCAAATGTTGGTATGTACATATATCTCTCTCCTCCCCACTCCTTTTCTTTTCAATTTTTTATGATGAACAAGACATACAAGTACCGAGTGATGGTGGTTAAATTGAAATCTGAAGATAATGGGCCCAGGCCAAGTGAAATCTGAAGTATTGTGTATTAATTGCAACTGTGAAGATAATGCTGTTGGTAATACAAAAGATACCCTAAATGAACTATTTATTTTTTCCTTTGGATTGACAGATGACGAAGATGGGCTATCCCCTATTGATTCTAATCATCCATGGATAAATTGGACAAAACCGATGGAAATATATTTTATAAAACTCATGTCAGAGCAGGTGCTTGAAGGGAACAAAAACCACGAGACATTCAATGAGCAAGCTTGGGCCTGGATAGTTGCAGCATTCAATGAAAAATTTAGACTTCTATGTGAGAGAGAAGCTGTCGAAAGCTGGTATCTAAGCTTGATGAAAGAGTATAGCAACATTACAAATATTCTCAATCAGAACGGTTTTGCTTGGGATGAAACAGAGCAGATGGTGATAGCTGACGATGATGACTGGTCTGCTTATATCAAGGTATGTTCCCTTGTCAAACATAAAATTGTTGTCCTGGCATCCAGCCTTAATTTCCCTAGCATGGTATGGCTGGCCTTTTATGTCATTTAACCATTAGAAATTAGAGAGTAGTGCTAGATAATTGTACTTTTGCTTGCAAAATAACAATAATAGTGGTAGTTGTAAATAAATAAATAAAATCTATACAGGTACTTTTCTGGATGAAGAGATTGCAACTGTTATTTCAGTCCTAACAATTCCTCCCGCGAAATTTTATTAGCTTCTCATTTTATGAAAATTTTCTGCAGGAACACCCAGGTGCAATGAAATACAAAGGCAGGGTCCTGGGTAGTTATAACGATCTTTGTGTAATATATGGTAATAGCGTGGCAGCAGGGAGAGCAAGTTACTTTGGTGTAAACACGGTGATTGACAACAATGCCTTTGATATGGGGATTGATGGTGTTTTTGGAGATGCACCATGCCCTACTGGAAAACTTGAAATATCTGATCAAAGGCATAAACGGAAGTCTCTGTCTTCCTCCACAACGATGGCTTCGAGGAAAGTTCACAGACCTAAGCGAGGAGAGGCTAAAGAACCAGTTGGTCTGAAACCAATGGGAGTTATGGATGAGCACAACGAAGAACGGATCTCAATCGAAGAAATTGTCAATGCACTTCAAGTTATACCAGACATGGACGACGAGAACTTCTTGGAAGCTTGTAAACTTCTAGAAAACGAGGAAAAAGCCAAGGTATTTGTGGCAATGGACGTAAAGCAGAGAAGGAAATGGCTATTTAGAAAGCTTTACAGATAGCATTATCATATATCTGACTTAGCTACTGTGATTATCATTGTACAGTTAAAAGTTTGGTCCGTGTAAAATAGTAGGTCCAGTGCTAATGTAAAGCAGTTCTTTGAAGTGATCTGCTGTTCGATCTCCATACGGCAAGGGATTAGGAAATCTACTGATTTCTTCTATGTTTCAAGCCCCGCATTGGACCCCATATTTTTCAAGCAATTTCCTTTTTCTTTCCTTTTGCCACTTACACTGAAACCTGATCTCCCCTCATTCCTTCCAGTGTTCTTGTTTAGAGATACAGTGTTTCTTTGCCTAAAACGTGGGGAGTTTACCATCAACATGAAGGATTTCAACTTGAGATTTGCCAACAGCATTTTGGGTAGGTTTTGGAAGTATAATCGATTATCTATTGAGTAAACATTAATCCTCAGAAAAGTGGTTGCAAATTTACCCTGTTGGTCTGATGTTCTTGTGTCGGTGGTCAAAATAACAGGTGGAGCCAACTATCCCTAAAAAATTTGTCTGGTAAAAACTAGTATCTTTTGATGTTCTTGCTCAGCATTCATGACAGCTCTACATCTTTCGGTCATAGTTAATAAATCAAAGTCTAACTTAACGGGTTTATTCGATGATGATTCGTCAATCTAAAACTTAATTTATGTAGTGAAGGGTTTTTTTTTTTAATTGATATGGTTAAATTTAGTTGATTTAATAAATTAATTTATGATCTAATTGATCTTATCAAATTCAAATCAGATCCAATAATATTAATTAATTTATAATAATTTTATTTTATTTTTTATTTTAAATTTTATCTAAAATCATATTATTTTAAAATTGATTTAATAAATCTGCAACTCAAGTTTTAAGTAACATTAAACCCAATAACTATTTGAGTCATATGAGTTTTGGGTAAGAGTAGTTTTTTTACTTGCGCTATATATGGGTTGATTTTTTTTTTTTCAACTTTAAGAAAATGTAGAGATGTTAGAAAGTAAAAATTTTGATATATACTAGCTGAAAAACTTTTAAATCACTTAAATTGTAATATATTAGACAATATATTTTTCTTAAAAAATATTAAGATGATAACATATTGAATTAACTCGGGCCAACCATGATTAACTCGAGAAACTTGTAATTTGAGATATGAAATCGTAATAAAATCATGAAACTCATCAAAACAAATTAAAAAATCCAATTATAATGAACTAAATATTAAAAGCTAACAGCTAAAAAAATTTCAAATTAAAAAAAAAATGATTCGAGTAAACTTATATTAGCAGTCAGTGCCACACCATAAGTCGGGGCAAATTTTTTTGGGTGCAAGAAGAAAAAAATTAAGACGACATTCTAAAAGAGTAAAAAATAAGTTCCTGTGTGTGTGTGTATATATATATATATATATAAAAGGTAATTTAATAATATAAAAAATCAAATAAATCCAAATGATTCTTTGGTTTAATTTTTCAAAATAGTGACATATGAAATATCATTTTGACTTGATTAAGAAATTAATTTTTTAACTAATTTAATGTTAAAGGATAAAATAAAATTAAAAAAAAAAACTTGTCAAATAAAAAA
>Ga0325411_1009438_pt1 | contig 10430 bp, 9 predicted proteins | sample PopdelMetagenome_13_FD_206181 | JGI IMG/M metagenome (GOLD analysis project Ga0325411, IMG submission 206181) | Populus deltoides microbial communities from Bellville, Georgia, United States - Xylem-PdIQD-R4 | ecosystem: Host-associated > Plants > Phyllosphere > Stem > Wood/Secondary xylem...
CAAAAGCAAATGCATAAAAAACTAAACTCATCCATTAAAATAAATCCCAACTCAACGTAAAAAATCACCATGATTATGTAAATCAACAATAGAAACACTCCATTTAGTTATTGTGCCATATCTGCATTCTGGGGGCAAAATAACGGAAAAGTCAAGTGTGGGATGAAGTGATGAATGATGAACATGTCATGATTATGAAGGGTTGAGCAATGTTCGCAAGAATTTGAAGATCGAGGACCGATACATGAAAGAAATAATAGGTTGATGACTGATCTGTACTTATTCCAATACATAAAAAAAAATCAGAAGTGAAGAAGTAAAAAGCAGTCGTGTCTCCCGGAGTTCATGAGTATGCGTCTCTTTTAGACATTACGTCCATTAAAAAATCTTAAAATAAATGTAACCGTGGATTACACTCACCGACCCTCCTTTCCTCCTTCTTTCCTCTTTAAAAGAAAACTAATATCTTCCTTTTTTTCTCAACAATACCTCTCTGATTTTTTGAGATCTGGTAATTTGCTTGCTTGCTTGCTTTTGTCTGTCTCAGGTTTTTCTGGGATAACAATGTGCTGAAGTACTGTGTATATTATAACCAATCTGTTTGTTTTTCTCTCTTTCTTGTCGTTTTGATTTCCAGATTTGGTGGGCAGTAAGATATGTTGGACTTTTTTAGTGTTTTTTTAATTAAATTGGTTGTTTTCTTGCCAGTTGATACCAAAAGAACTTATAAAGATCCTGCTTTTGCTTTTGGTTAGTACGAAAATGGAGTCTTATGAAGATGATCAGAAACAGCAAGCTTTGGAGCACAGATATGACTGCCTCCTTTTTGGTAAAGCTCTTTTGTTAATCATTTTCTTTTGATGTTATATTTTCCCCTAGTGGACTTCTCTTCTTGAAGATGAATAAAAATACTATAATATAACTGATGGCTTTTTTATATATAAAATTCCAGATATTGATGATACCCTTTATCCACTCGGTTCTGGTTTTTCAGTCCATGTTACCCAAAATATTCAAGGTATTGCTTAATGAAGCACTCTCTCTCTTTAAGATTATGTTATGTGATATACCCTAATTGATTTGGAATGTTCCTGATTTATCATAGAATATATGATTAAAAAGCTTGGCATTGAGGAAAGTAAAGCCCCTGAGTTGTGTGTTTCATTGTACAAGTATTATGGGACGACCATGGCTGGACTTAGGGTAATAACCCAAGAACTTGATGCTCTTTTTTTTTTTTACAAGATTTTTTTAATTTACAGTGATTTCACTAAAAAGTTTTCTGGGTTTTTTTTTCTTTCTATTTCTATGTTTTTCAGGCTATGGGGCATAAATTTGACTATGATGACTTCCATAGGTACTGATTTCTTGCTCTTATGTGTATTAATACAAGGAGTATCTTTTATGAAATTGATGTGGTCCTACGCGTTTGTATTTTGCAGTTTTGTTCATGGAAGATTGCCCTATCAGATGCTTAAACCTGACTCTGTCCTGAGGAATATCTTACTTAATGTGCCTGTTCGTAAAGTTGTAAGTTTACTTCCTTAGTTGCATGCTCTTTAAAAATTACTGCATTTGGGAGAAGTATTCGGTTGACTGCATCGGATTTCTGCTGGTGATTAATAATCCTTATTTCTTCATGGGAAGGTCTTTACCAATGCTGACAAGGCTCATGCAAGTCGAGTCCTTAGCAGGCTTGGATTGGAGGATTGTTTTGAAAGGATCATATGCTTTGAGACTTTGAATGATGCTGCTAATAAAGGAAATGATCCTGTTGATGGGGATGACAGAAAGGTTTTTGACATCGATGAATATACTACCTGTCCTGATGCAGATCTTGTACTTCCAAGGACCCCCGTAGTCTGCAAACCTTTTGAGGAAGCATTTGAGCAGGTTTTTAAGATTGCCAACATCAGCCCTCGAAAGACCGTAAGAAAATTGAACTTACATTACAAGCACAGAAATTCACCGGTTTTGCATTTCTATATTGTTTGCATGTTGAATCAATGCTTGGATTAGCTTTAGAATGTGCTGTCATTTGAAAATATGCAAGTTTCATTCCTATTACGATCTCCAATGATTCAAAGCTATTCTAAGTGATTTTCATAGCCTTCAGTTTCCTTGTCTGGTCTGCGTTTATCTAACGTAGTGATTTCTTGCTCTTTAGTTGTTCTTTGATGATAGCATCCGTAACTTACAGACTGGAAAAGGATTGGGTCTCCACACTGTTTGGGTAAGTTAATGATATCATAAACCTCGGCCAAAAATAATAAAGCAAAATGTCACTGCCAGTTTTATATTCCCGTGAAATTTTCCAAACTGCTTCGAAAATGTTAAATCATCCAGTTCCAACGGTGCTGATACAGGTAGGCTCTTCTCATCGGATTGAAGGTGTGGACTGTGCGTTAGAGAGTCTTCATAATATCAAGGAAGCACTGCCAGAACTCTGGGAAGCGAATGATAAGTCTGAAGGCATCAAGTATTCCAAGAAGGTTGCAATTGAGACATCTGTGGAAGCTTAGCTAATTATTATTTTACTACTATTATTGTATTTCTCACCGGCACTTTTCCATTACCATCTCTGTATCATAAAATCAGGTGGGGCTGAACATCTAAATGTTGTTACGTTCTAATTATAATGATTAGTTAATTTAAATAAGAAGCTACTCTGTTAGTTGTGATTATCTAATAAACGAGAAGGGAATCATCTGCATCATGGCCTTTTGTTTCTCTTTCTGAAGCTACTTCTCATGAGGAATTCAGTGGTTTTATGTCATCTTGAACATCTAGAATTACGCTTTGTTAGATACGGCTGAAATATTCGAGTCTCTGAGCGTCATAGGTGGTCTGCCTCACCATCAAATATTGCAGGTGTAGAGAGCATCAGAACTTTTAAAAAACAAAGGAACAAAAAAAGAGAGAAAAATAACTAATAGCCTGATGAGTTTTATCTTGATAAATTATATACTAAACATAAGGATCCATAGAAGACCCCGTATGCCAAACAGAAGTTGACTGGGCGTTCTTCTGAGGTTTGGACCATTGACGTGTACCCGATTTTGGGTTCAAAAAGATATAAATTATACAGTGGCAAAAACATTCTATTAAATAACCAGAATCAGTTGATCTCATCCTGTGTATACTAGAGAAGGATGGACAACAATGGAGTTGAGATTCAGCCTTTTAGGGAATACTTCTTCCCCGTGAAAGCTTGAAACTTCGGATCTTCCACCTTCTGGGGAGGCTCCTGAGTGCTTTTCTTTAAGGGAGCCTAGTTACAGAAGCCACTTCATATCAATTTAAGTGGCAGTCAAAAAACTGTATCCATTTTTCATGATATTATGCATTGATCAGATATATCATGGAGAATTCTTCAAAAAAATTTGTGGAAGACACAATGGAAGCACATTCTAGGTTCGGGTCATGTCAGGGAATAAGTGCATTGTGGAAAACGAGGACATGCTCTACAGAACTACCAGCAAGGCAAGACATACCTTTGGTGTTTCATTTTGTGGCTGGTTTGACGTAGAACCAAACACAAGCTTTCCAGACTGCTGATGTGATAAGGAGCTTAATAACTTGGAGCCATTGTTCTCAGCTTCAGGTTGGTGTTGTTTCAACGCAGGGCAGATAGTGGATGCAGTTGGTTGTGTCGCTGGTTTGCCATCCAAGCGCCTTGCTGAACCAGTAAATGCACTGAACCTTGGCATCTTTGCGGCTGGCTCTTCCATACCTGAAAAAGGAAGGGTCAAAACCATTTGTTTTAGGGACTTGATAAATAAATCCAATAATAAAAAATCAATTCAGATAATTGGACAAATCTTTTTACATAAAATTGAGAAAAAAACCTTCAGGAGGTATCTTGTTTGATCGAGGAATTGATTTTGGTTTTTCAGGTTCTTTATAATCAAGAGGTGGGGCAAAATCCACTTCACAGTCCGTTTCAATAATACTAATTGCAGAAGAGGGTTTTGCTTCAACTATATCAATGTAGTACTTCTTGTTGTTATAGGCAACCATTATTGTATCACCAGTGGTTAAACAAGAGTAGTTCCTCAATGAAGTTTCCAAGCTACAAAATGATCACCAAGCAAGAAAGGAATGAATAAAATGAGCTACCAAGCTTACTGCAATCACGTAGAAAAGAATATGACCAATAAATAAACCAACATTGCTTTGGGATTGGAGATGTCTAAGAAGTCCTTGGTGTGGGGCTGCAGCTTCACAAAAGTTCCCTTTGCCAGGCTGGTATTTCTCAATTGCACAATGTCCCCCTCTTGTAGCAGCATGTTCTCCATCATCTAAAAGTGTAGAACAAATGAGCAGATCAAGTAAGCATATAATAGCCGAGCCATTACATCCATGAAGATAATGTAAAAGCATACCCAGTAGGGCAAGTATATCATGCCCTCATCTGCAATAAATTCTAGAACCCCACAATGAGAAGTACGTCCAGCAGAAGGATTATGGAGTTCAAAAAGCATTGGATAGTCAATGTGCAAGGTTGCTGCAGCAAACACCATTATCTTTAAATGATGTATAATCATTAAACCAGGATTAAGGGCACGAGATACAATAGCAGGAATAGAGAAAAGGAAGTTTATCGAGAATGATCTGCTTACCAAGGCGATCAAGAGCTGAGGGAGGCATAATAACTGGATGCAACAAGAGATAGTAGATTGTCAATTCTTGAAAACCAGTTTTATTTGATTTTATTTTTAAAATAAATGAAATGGATAGGATGATAGAACATGAATGAGAAGATGGACATACTTTTATCCCCCTTTTCCAGATGTGCCTGCAAAGACACAAATAACTTGGAGCAAATTTAACAAGGAATAATATTTTTGTGGATTGACAAACATCTTGTTCATTTACATGTATAAGCTACTACTATATACCTAAAACACTATATCATCAAACAAATAGGAAAACCAACAACTAAATTTTTTTGCAGAATCATCATTTTAGTAGTTATGATTCAAATTGTAGTAGTTATTTCTCAAACCTTATCAATGAAAGAGACAGGGTAGCAGCGGTAACTCTGTTCAAATGAGGAACTGTGGTGGTCTTGGCGATCCTGCAATTGTCGAAACAAGTGATTAAAATAAACATATGCAGCTAAATTACTAAATTTTCTTTAGAACAAACTCAGACTTGAGCAACATAAGATTTGACGCAATAAACATGGATGATGCTTAGACTTTTGAGTCCTATTCATTCTACCATCTTTCACACAATGAAGGATGAGCAGGCTCAAATATTATTAATTGTTTCAAAGAATGCAATCAATATCATTCTACCATATATTAAGACAACCGTTTCTCAGTGATTATCGATGATGTTGATTAAATCAAATAATTCTTCCAAGCTCGCAATACAGCAAAAATTGGGGGAACAAGTCATTAGCACTAACATACCATGTCTACTGACTTCAACAGGTTAAGCCCACAAGATTTGTTGTAGAGAACTGTCAAAAATCAAAATTCGAAAAAATAAAAAAATTAGTTGAAAAAAACAAAACCCAATTCATATAATCAATCATCAATCAAGACCAAGCTAGCTCATTTTTGAACAAAAAAGATTAAGATCATCGGGTTTATGTAGAAAAATTAGTAAATAAATGAAGAAGGTAATCTTGGATCAAAACCTTGGTTGCTAGGGAACGATGAAAACGGGGCGAGCTTTTGCGTGAGAGAACCCCAGAAGGTGAAGGAAGCGGAAGAGGAAGCGGAAGAGGAAGCGGAAGCAGCAGCAGAAGCGTTTGAAGAGGAGGCAGGGCTCTCTCCGGCTTTTATAAGTTTAGAAAGCAGGAGAGTTTATTCTTTCGCTCTAAAAAAAAATCCTCATAGAATCGGAGACTTCCCTTTTTTGGGTTAGCCCAACTAAATGAATTGGGCTGAAATATTTTTCGTTTTGGGTTAACCCAAATAACTATGATGGACTGACCCAAAAAGGCCCAGGACCAGAAGGGAAGAGAGTTATTTGAAGCCCTGAATTAACAGACCGTCTTCTTCGACGCCACAAAAAAGGGTTTGCTTTCTCTGCTCTCACACGGACTCAGGCTCAGCGGACGGACAGGGAGAAGGAGAGGAAGCTTGTATAGCTTGTTATTATTTGGTGTCATATTGAAAGAGAATTCAACAGCCCGAATATGGCTAAGCAGGAGCTCTCCTGCACATTGAAGAACTTGATGGTAATATAAACTTTCCCTTGTTTATGTAATAGCTCGATATTTCTCTTCAATTCATGACATGGTGAAAAGGTAAATCACATTAAAGCAAGTGATAATTTTGTTGTTGTTGTTGTTGTTGTTGTTGATACTTGTAAAACGAACACATTGACATCATTGGTTAATGTAAGTATAATACTTATATGATCACATAATCTAACATTTTTGCGTTAGAGAGTATATAAACAACATATTCATATTATTATGTCATCATACATATAACTTTATATTCGTGTTTTCATAGAGCCATCATTACAAGTCTTTATAAAAATACTGATCGGTAATTTCACACTATTACATAAAATATATATCATCTTAAACATGCGATTACATAGTTTATATCAAAACATGTGGAATGAAATTCTTACGCGCCATGACTATGTAATGTCCCTGTTATAATTCAAATGCAATATAAGAATAAAGAACAATCTTTAATATAATAATAATAATGGGTAGAAGAACATGATTTCAAATTTTATTATTAAATTAGGTAAGCCAGTTCTTATAATACGATCATTATTTATTTCATTGAACGATGTTAATCTTGTTCATACGTTCTATTCACTCGACTTGAGTTTTAGAGATCGAAGTTAATTCCTTGGTCTCCCTTAGTCCACAAACCCGAGTGTCATCACCCAAATGTATTTTTTTTTGTCAATTGATCCTGATTATCTAATAATTATACTATTAGCCAAGGCTAATCCTTCCATTCAACCCTGGTTATCCAATAAGAATAACCAATAAGAACACCATTAGTCGAGATTAATTACTCTATTCATTCTCGGTCATCCATTGCAGATACCATTAGTCGAAACTAATTTCATTATTCAATCTCAACCATCCATTACAGATGTAATTAGCCGAAGCCAATCATATTATTCAAATTCCGGTCATCCATTACGGATACCATTAGCCGAAGCTAATTATATTATTCGATCACAGTCATTCATCACGGATACCATTAGCCAAAGTTAACCACATTATTCAATCCCTATCATTTATTATGGATACCATTAGCCGCAACCTAATCACATTATTCAATCCCGATCATCCATTATTGATACCATTAGTCGAAGTTAATCACATTATTCAGTCAATTATTTCATGAACAAATTCCAATAATCATAATCGAGTAGCAACAATTTATATAAAATTCATTACGAGGATCTAATATAATTACAGAAAGGGGTGGAGACCACCTACCTACTCTTCCTATGAGGCGTCCTTGTCCGGGCGAAGTTCCAATCTCGGTTACACCTCCTGATACACCAAATGATCATCAATCAATATATTTGTATTCAGAAATCTCATAGGCCAATACCACACATATTCTAAGAATGCACATGCTCACATTCAAGTGCTCCTCATATCATATAACGAAAGTCATTGTATCCAAACATTCTTCTCAATTCTAAATATAAGTTACCTATAAAAACTCTATAGTTTAATTCTAGAGTCTTGTAATAGGTTTAGGTCAAACTGACACTAGAATCATCAATGAGAACTAGATCATTTATGGTATGAAATTCATCAACAAAAACTAAGTCATTGCTGACACAGAAAATAATTAGCAAAAACTAAGGCACTTTTGACACAAAAAATTATCAATGAAAATTAAGTCACTACTGACATATATAATCGTCAGCGAAACTAAGTCGCTTGTGACATAAAATAGTCAGCGAAAACTAAGTCGCTTCTAACACAGAAATCATTAAAGAAAACTAAGTCACTGCTAACACAGAAATCATCAACAAAAATTAAGTCACTACTGACTCATAAAATCATAATCGAAAACTAAGTCACTTTCGACATTTTAACCTAGTTCGGACATAAACCACAACCAAATCATGTTCGACTTTACGAAGTAAAGTCCATAAAGGGTGTCCCTATTTCATGATGATAGTTTGTACTTAACCATATTATTAAGGACAACCCATTGATCGACATTCCTTTCTATAATGGCCATAGCTCTATCACATTCCCTTTTTAACATACCATGGTTCTCCTCAATGTTAACTTCACTTCTCATTCATCGTAGCATGGTAAAATGCGTCCTAGGCATTCTAGTTGTTGTAACCCATTTTTGGGTCCCCACACAAAAATAAAAATAAATATATAATTATATAGCCAGAAGAAATTAGAAAAATAATAGGAGGTTGGAGCGCTCAGGAAAGGATCAGAAAAATTAATTAAGGAGGTTCAAAAATATAAGGATTGAATTTTTTTTTACAGTATATGCTTGAATGATGAGAGCCCTGTTGGAAAAGAAAATTCAATTTGAAGAGAAAAATTCAAAATTGGATGTTTATGGACTTAATTGGATTTTATTGAAGGTTTAATTGAATTTATAGAGGGTTTGATTGCAAGAAAAATTGATTTTTAAGTCAATTTAGGCTTTAATTGGAAGAAATTAAAGTTTTGGGGTCAAATTATAATTTTTGAGAGTTGATTTTGTTAAATCAGGGGCCAAATTGAAGAAATTGGAAGTTTATTGATCAATTGAGGGTCCAATTGCATAAATCAGAGGCCAAGGATTGAAGTGAAAAGCGCGGCCAACTATAAGGGCGGAGATTGAAGTTGTCAGGGATGCAATTGAAATGAACAAAAGATAAATTAAGGACTGATTTGGAAGTTGACGTGTGGCGCCATATTTAAATGAAACGGCGCGTTTTGTCCAAAATGATGCCGTTTCATGTAAAAAAAAAAAGGAGAACAGAACGGTGTCGTTTTGAGCGACACTGTTCCTCTTCCTTCTTCCCCTGGACACGTAGCAGGGGAAGAAAAAAAAAACATTTGTTTAATTCTTCATGCCTCTCTCTCTGCACGCTTCTGTCATAACCCGTAGCCCCATGCCCCTTCATTGATGAGACCCCGAGAGATGCGCCCTGCCAGCCACACTTATTGGCCACCTCGTTCGGCACCGCGGCAGGGCAGGAAGTGGCCGCTCCCCATGCACAGCGATAGGGACGCCCCCCGCTCCCTTTGCCCTATAAATAGGACCCAAACGCCAGCACGCGGAAGAGGATGGGACAAAAAAGGAAAAGGCAGAGAAAAAAACAAAAACAGAGGGGAAAACAGAACAAACCGAAGGGAGGAGAGAACGAGCCACAGAGAGAAATGGAATAGAGAGAGAAAGGAAAGAGTAAGGGGAAGCTTGAAACCGGGGAGGGAAGTTTTTTTAAAACAAAACCGAGAGGACAAAAGGATAACCACGGGTAAACGAAACAGAGAAAGAAAAAACGAAAAAACCAGAGGAGAGGGGAAGAGGAAGAAATCTCTCTCTCTCCGCCGCTTGAACAGCAAGCACCGCTACTCGGAGCCGTCGTCCGTGAGCCACGACACCGCCACTGGCCTCCACCGCAGCACTGCCAGTGAAGCAGCCAGGCCAGCAACGCACCACCTTCTCCGCACCAGGTAACTCTTCCTTCCCTGCCGCCTGTATTTAATTCTCGGCTTCATTTCCTCCTGCATGCAGAACGAAATATCATTCTGCATGCAGGGGATGGGAGGGGAAAATAATTCCCCTCCTCGTTTTTACCTTCCTAGGCCAAGCCGATTCTGGCCCAGCCTTTAGGTCTGGGCCGGTCCCGGCCCAGACCAGAAGAAGAAGAATGAACTGTTGGGCCGAGATCGGCCCAACCCTTTTGGGACTGAGTTCGGCCCAGTTAGTTGGGCCGGCCCAGCCCACCTAACATTATTTATTATTTATTATAATGTTTTATATATTATTTTTATATAGATATATATTGAAAAAAAATTTAAAAAAATCCTGAAAAATCCTTGAAAATATTGTTGTTTTTCCTGCATATTTTTATCAAAAATGGTTTAATATTGGTTTGTATTTTTATACTGTAAAGATACAAATCCAGTATCAAAAACATCGAAAAGGTTAAAAAAAATTGTGTCTTTGCTTTCAAAAAAATCTGAAAGATCCTTAAAAAAAATATGGTTGATTTTTCGGCATATTTTCGTCAAAATTTCCTAATATTGGTTTATATTTTTATACCATAAAGATACAAATCCAGTATTAAAATACCCGGTTTTCGTCAAAAACATCAAAAAAAATACATAAAAAAAATGTTTTTGGTTTTAATGCATACGGCCTAGTCTCTCCAAAATTAAAAAAAAAATCATCACATCATATTTTCATATAACAAAAAAGATATATATGTATTAGCATGCACTTTGGTTTTAACAA
>Ga0325411_1009441_pt1 | contig 10427 bp, 4 predicted proteins | sample PopdelMetagenome_13_FD_206181 | JGI IMG/M metagenome (GOLD analysis project Ga0325411, IMG submission 206181) | Populus deltoides microbial communities from Bellville, Georgia, United States - Xylem-PdIQD-R4 | ecosystem: Host-associated > Plants > Phyllosphere > Stem > Wood/Secondary xylem...
GTTTAATGAGACCTGAACACTTTAAATCTTCAAGGTGTTATTTATTGACAGCATGGTTTTGTTTATCAGGCTTGGAGACTGTTCAAACAAGGCAGGCCTCTGGAACTGGCTGCGGGATCAAAAGTTGAAACACCCTATTTGTCTGAAGTGCTACGTTCAATTCACGTGGGGCTGTTGTGTGTGCAAGAAAATCCAGAAGATAGACCAAACATGTCATATGTGGTTTTGATGTTGGGTAATGAAGATGAATTGCCTCATCCTAAACAACCAGGATTCTTCACTGAAAGGGATCTTGTTGAAGCAAGCTATTCATCAAGCCAGAGCAAACCACCTTCGGCAAACGTATGCTCGATTTCAGTGTTAGAGGCAAGATAGATTACTTGTATTTTTATTCTTATGAAAACTTGTGTGCTTGTTTTGCGTGGTCTTGATGTTTGTGATCGTGTGATCATAAAAACTCTGCTGTATGTTTTCCATGGCAAGGTTAATTTCTAGGAAATTACAAATATTTTTTCAGTGAAAAAAAAAAAGAGAAAAAGTTGAGAAGTTGGATCCAAAAATTTGATCCAAATGCCACTGCTTTTAAAGGGGAGGGAATTAAGCAAAATGGGCTCTCGACTGAGGCCTGAATTTGGATGTGTTGTAAAGTAGAAAACATTATTTTATCCCAATTTATATTTGAATTTGGGTCTGGTCTTTAAAAAATTACCAATCCGATCCATGAATGGTAAAACTAATTAGTTTTTTTCCAGAAGAATTTTTATAGATCTGAACAGTTTTTTCAACTTAAAAAAATCTAATTTAAAGCTATAAATTTGTTGGTTTAATTCAAATTTTATGAAAGGTAAACAAAGCTGATAATGAGAGAATTCTATCAGCTTTTGGTTCTTAAAATTGTTTATGAAAAGGATTGAAGAAGAGTGTTTTCAGGTTGGTTTTTCTGCACTGTTGGGATGGATTTTTCTACGGAATTTGACATTCTTCTTCACATATTTTTTTCATCTTAAATCTTCTGATTTTTTAGGCTTTATTCATTTTTCAAGCTTTATTAATTTTTGTTTTCCTCGTAATCTAGAGCTTAGTTTCAATTCTTGTAGAAAGACATTGAGGATAATTTATTTGTATCTGTTGGACCTTATTTACAAGTGCACCTAAACAATATAGTGTTGTTGAAATCTTGTGAGACTTATTAAAGTGAGTTTTTTTTTGCACAAAGTGAAAACCAATAAGCCTTAAGGATAAATGATTTTTGTAATGTTTTGAATTAAAAGAGTTAGGAGAATACAATAAAGCCCTTGAAGGCTTAAAAGTTGAAATATATGAATGAGGGGTATAGTAGTAATTGAATAAAGAGATGATAAATATAAATAGAAAGAAGAAAAAAAGAAGAGAGAGATCTGAATATTTGAGAGAGCAAACCGTGAGAGAGAAGGGAGAAAGAAGAAGAAGAAGAGAAAAGAGGGAAATTAGAAGGGAAATAGAAAGGAGTTGAAGAGAATAAGTTTAAAGGTAAGATTTAGGTTGTTAAATGTATAAATGTATGTTAATTGAACTTAATTTTAGTTTTGATGAATGTTAGGGTTTTGAAAATTTGTGTTTTGGGTTTAATTGATGAATTAAATTGAATGTTATAAGGTTGATTGTTATGAATAATTGATTAATGAGTTGATTATGGAAGATTGTGATGATTTTGAGTTATGAATTGTGTAAATGGTGAAGGTTGAGTTAGAAATTTGGCAAGAACAGTAGGTAATCTGTGAGAATTCTGGGTTTGAGGTTGAAGATGACAAAATTTCGGTTTGGTCCCTCAATTTTGGAAAATTACAGTTTAGTCCCCAAACCTTGGAAAATTAAAAATTGGTCCTTGGAGCCTATTCCGAGATTCTGAACAGAATAACATATGTATTATGGGCAGAATTCCTATATAGTTATGAAATTTTAACACTTTCAATTTAGTCCTCCATTTTGACAAAAATTACAATTTGACCCTAAAAATTTAGTAAAATTCCAGAATGGTCCTTGGAGTATAATGAGATGATCATGACAGAAATGAGGACTAATTATGGTCAGAAATTCAGTATAGTAATGGATTTATGACAATTTCAGTTTGGTCCTTCAATTGACAAAAGTTGCAATTTGACTCTTAAAAATAGGATAAATTACAGATTGGTCCCTAGATGTAATATTAAATTTTTCAGATTGGTTTGATAAATAATTGAGGGTTATTTAGTGAATTATTATCAAGTTTTATTATTTGCTTTATTATGGATTAGATTTCGGGAAAACCGTTAAATGTTGGGTTTTTATGAAAAATAACTAGTTAGTTCAAAAATATATAGGGTTATGGAATACACCCTTAGATAAGTGTATTAAATAGGATATATGTTCTTTTAAGTCATTCTTGAATATGTCTCATTTGTATTCAGATAATCCTGATATTCTATCGGCGGGACGTCAGTAGGATTTCCTTCGATATCAGCTTTGAGTTTTGTTGCTTTCGAGTCAGGTGAGTGGATAATTTTCCATATGCATGAGAAATATTATAAATATTTGATTTGTTAATATGAATTGGATCATGCTTCTTGATAATATATATGTTGATTATTATCCTTGTTTTGATAAAGTATGATCAATTGTTGAATCTGAATTCTTGATATGAACCAGTATATATTTTGAATTGAATTCTGAATTGATAGCTCCTCATTTGATTGATGTCATGAGTTGAGTCTTGAGATATGAATACGTCTGTTTGATTATGATTATGAACCTATGGTATGTTAGTCAGAATACCCATGCTAATAGGGTAGTGTTAGTCTTTGTGCACATCGTATCTGAACCCCAGTTGGTCGGGGGAGTCACCAACCTGTGTGGACTGATCATCCCACAGTACGGAGCCTCATGCTCATTGCATTTTGATTTTCTGACGAGTTTTACCTTCTGATATTCTTGTTATGGCCTATTTGAGAAACCTTCCTATAAGAACCTAGAGCCATACTTGTATATATATTTCTCATTGATGTATTACCCCGTGTGTGTATATTGAACGTTATCTACTCACTGAGTTGTTGAACTCACCATCTCATTATTTATCCTTTTCAGGCTTATAGCTTGATAGCAGGTCATTTTGTTGAACCTTCTGAACCTGCTTTTTGGTTGTAATTTGTACCTTTCTTTTATGTCAAGTTAGTGCTCCAAAACTATGAATTATATTAACTCTTGTATTAAGACAATTCAATTATATTATGAAGTTGATTTTGTTATTAATGCTGCGTTGAACTCTGATTAAGTTATGATAAGTTTGTGTGTAAGTTTGGGTTCGCATAGGTATGGAACCTTGGAGGGGAACCTTGTCTACGGTCATGGATCCGGGATTCGGGTCGTGACAATTTTAACTTTGGCAACAAAAAAAAATGAGCATATTTACTCAATATATTTTTTTATACAGATCTAGTATATATCCTAGGATTGTATTTCTATATTTTCTATCTTTTTTTTATTGCAAGGTTACCATGTTCTTATTGACTCCTGAAATCTATACACGCAGCGAAAGTGATAAATTTAAAGTAACATTCCTAGAATTTTGTTAGATAGATCTAGAGTTGTATCGTTTGCATGTGAGTCATGCAACCAAGTGCTCACGAGTAAGGGCGGAGCTAGGGGAGGTTAGTGGGGGTCTAGGCCCCTGCAATGCAAAAGTCTTAAGATTATATAACCAAACCGAGACGTTGTCATTTTTCATTAAAGATATAAATCCCTAGTTAATAATAATTTAGATTGCCGCATCTTTCTTTGTGAGTGTGTGAGGGTGAGTTTACTCTCTTACTTTAGTTCTCTAACGAACTGAATTGACTTATTGAATAACAATTGTCTTCGTGATGTCATCCTATACTTTTCATTCATGAATTGCTAGTCATTGGGTGAGAGTATCATAATCCAATAATATTGATGCATAGGTTCAAGTTTATTTATATGTCACACTCTCAAACTTGATTTCTTAATTTTTCAGAAATTGTATCATTTGCATATGAGTAAGGTTACCAAGTTCTCACAAGCAGAGGCGGAGCCAGGGGAGCTTAGGATTCTCCATAGGTTTATTGTTAATTTTTCTGTCGTTTTCATTTTGTATAGCTTATAAATTGCGTTTCTCAATTTTCTTTCTTAGCTCTGATCACTACAACATTTAACAGTTTTATCGATGAAATTTTTCCATCAGTGTAAGATACATATTCCGTCGGTAATTAATTTACCAACGAAATCACCGACGGAAATGCTCCGTCAGTGAATCTTTCATTGATAATTTTTTGTCCGTCGGTAAATCCGTTGGTAATAAAAAAATATTATTACCGACAGATTTACTGACGGAACAGACACTAAAAAAAAAATTACCCGCTTCATTCCGTCGGTATATCCCTCGAAAAATACCATCGGTAATTACGTCGGTAATTATTTAAAAACATTTTAAAAAATATCCATTTTATAAAATATTTAAATTAACATAAATCAACTCTCTATAATATATACTCAAAATGCTTGGAAAAAAGAATAAGAAAATCAACTCAAACAAATTTGCAACAAATAAATAAAACAAAAAATAAATTCAACTAAAAAAATTCATATGAAAACAATGAAGTTGCAATTGCTAAAAATTTAAAAATCCTATAAATAAATCAACTAAAAATTGATCTCATATGAAAAAAAAAATCTCACAACAACATTTATACAATTATTAAGAACAAAAACAATTAGAAATAAAATAAAAAACAATATAGTGAAAAAAATCATGAAAAAAGAAGAAAAAAGAAAAATCTTACCTTAATGTTGTTGCAAGTGAAGCTAAGGAGAGAAATTTTTTTTTTTCGTAAAGCATATTAATTAAAAAAAACTAAGAGGATAAAAGAAGAAAGAAGAAGAAGACATACCCGAGCATGGAGGAGAAGAGAAGGAGATGAGGATAGAAGAGAAGAGAAAGAAATAGATATTGATGTTTTTTACATATAGTGAAGAAGAAAAAGAATAAGAAATGAGTCTGTCTCTTATGAAATAAAGGGATTTAGGCTTTTTTATTGGGGCGCGTTAGCGACGAAATTATCGACGGATAATTAAATATTAATATTTTTAATTATTTCGTCAGTAATTCCGTCTTTAATATTTAATTTAAATTTTCAATTTCATAAAAAGTTTTCAAAAAACCGCCAAATAACACCGACGACTTTTCAATCCGTCGATGATTTTGTCCGTAAAGAAAAACAATTAACAGTGCAATCGGTGATTTCCTTTGTAATTGACATGATGAACAATGTTCACAGTTTATTCCGTCGGTAATTCCGTTGGTAAAAATGACATGTCATCAATTTTATTTTATTTTGCTTTGTTTTAATTTTTTTTTCCCACTGTAATTCCCTCGGTATATACCGAGGGAATATTTCCGTCAGCAAAATCCCTCGGAAATTTACAGACGGAAATATTCCCTCAATATTTCTGTTTGTATTTATTGATTTTCTAGTAGTGGGTTCGGACAAAGCACCCTTTCTTTTCATATAATATGATTTATTAGTATATAATATAAAGCCCGTTTCAATCACTGAAGCCTTATTTTCTCTTATTTATCAACTCTTTCTCAACCCTTTTCACACAATCACATTAACTTTCTTTAGATTTATTGACTCAACTTTTCACTCAAAATATATTTTTTATTATTTTGGCAAGTCTTGTCATTTTTAATTTCACTATTAAATTATTTATACTAATATGCTTTGTTTGAGATTTGTAACTTTAAATTGCAATGCAATCTATTATTATTATTATTCGGTGTTATAAGCTTGAAACCGAAAAAACCAAACCAAACCCAAACCAAACAAAACCGGAAAAAAAATCGAGCCAAACCGGAAAAAAAACCAAGCCAAATCCGAGCCAAAATGAAAAAACCAAGTCAAACCGGAAAAATATTTTTCTATTAGTGTTATTGATATTGTTATATTTATTTAATAAAACTATTAAAAATGTTTGAATTTGTCAAATTTGTCAAGATGTTTAACAAATAAAAACAAAACCATAATCTTTTTCAAGAATATAATCTGGAATGTTTATAAAATAAAAGGATAGTTTAAAAAAATAAAAAAAAATGTTGCAAGAAATTAAAATTTTCAAAAATAATTAATCATTAAAAAATTTTAAAACATAAAAAAATAATTAAATATTTTACTGAATCTTACTTTTTTTATATTGCTAAAAACTAATTAACATAGTTATTCTTTTTGTTTTTATTCTCTATTGAGTAGTTTTTTCAATTGATAAATCACCATCCATTCTATTACTACCATTATCTCTTTATAATTATCAAGAGAGAATATTTATAACACAAAAATGTTTCATAAAAATTTTAAAAAAGAAAGTTTGACTAATACATTAATTATGTACCACGTAAAATAAAACACAATGAACTAAATAAAAATAAACCCATGTTTGAAAAATAGATCCATCTTAATTTATGGTTCAAGTTTTAAATTAATAACCAAATTCTTTTATTAAATTATAAATAAATAATTTATCCTAATGAAATCTAAAATTTTCTCAATCACATAAATAATTGATCCTAATAAATAACCTATTCTTTTATCTTTCGTAGTTTTTTTCATACTACAATTAACATAAATACTTTTTTATAGTTTGATTTTTTTTTTCTATTCTAGTTTAATTCCAATTTGGATTATAACCATAAAATATTTTTTAAAAATAATTTAAAACTAGGATAGGACTCTAATAGAAGCAGGATATTCTTAATTCAATTAAGACAGATATAAAAAAAATTTAAATTATAATTTTTTTCATTCAGTCCAATGAAAATATCACAACTAGACACATATTTTTTTATTTATTTATAGAGTGGTTAGTTACTATGAAATTCCTTTTTTTCAGCCTTTTTATGATTCTAAAGTTACATGTACATATAAAAAAGACAGATAAATGACCACAAACATCAATGGCTGACCACACTTCCTTAGGAGCTAAATTTGTTTTTCAAAATATCTTGTTATTTCAACTCATTTCAACCTTATTCTATGTCACAAACATCAATTCAATGAAATTTCTCATTCCCCCCAATATTCATCATGAATCCTAATCTCAACTTGATGAAAAATTCAATGGAAATTTAACAATTATTGTAAGAACTTGTTAAATGGATGTTGGGACACCTTACCAAAGAGTAATCTAGGCTCCAATTGCTAACGAATTAACCATTTTCACCTCTTCTTCCTTGCTTATTGTTGCCACCACTTTCTCCTCACTCTATCCCCAAATTTCTTCTCTAAACACTTTAAATCTAAAGGGTTTTGTTGCCTGAATCATTTAGGATCACTAACTCTTTTCTTTTTCCTTGTATTTCTCTAGCTTTTCTCAAGAATTTTTAAATAAAATGGAGTTTTTTCCCTCTCTTCCTTCTTTATTCTCCATGGCCGGCTGCAACAAGCCTTATATAGGTAACAATTTGTCAAATTTCCACTATGTCCCTTTAAATAATAAATTTTATAGTTATCGGGTATTATTTTCGTCGTCCCAGTATATTTTTAATATCAATTTTCAATAGGCAAAGTCGAAATTCATTAATTTATACCTTAGTACCTTTCTTTCCTTATAAATCACTTATGTTTAAATTTAATTCACATTTTGAATTTTTTTATTTTTCTAGCATTTTTCGCACTTCTATTTAAAAATTTTATTTGCTATCCATTTTTTTGAATTTCAAAGGTCCATATCCCTTCCCTTACCACAAGTATCAAATCTCCAATTTTCATATTTTGTTTGCTTAATTTCCTTATACACTTCCTTTAGAAATGTTATGGAACTCTTAAGTTGTATCGTGTTTACATTTCTTAATCAACATTACAAGCACTGATTTAAGATCAATTTTTGTATCAAATCCCCAATTTTTATATTTTATTTTCTTAATTTTCTTATACACTTCCTTTAGAAATGTTATGGAACTCTTAAGGTGTATCGTATTTACATTTCTTAACCAATATTACAAGCAATGATTTCAGATAAAGTTTTGATCAAATCCCCAATTTTCATATTTTATTTGCTTAATTTCCTTATACACTTCATTTAGAAATGTTATGGAACTCTTGAGTTGTACCGTGTTTAAATTTCTTAACCAACATTACAAGCGATGATTTTGGATCAATTTTTATATCATTATATATCAAAATGTGTACATCGTTCATTTTTTACCTTCAATTTTATGCCGAATTAACACCTGGGGTTTACATATTGTGTTTTTTCTTTGATAAAAATTGATCATGACAGGCACTACTTTATTGAAAAATGGGCTCAGCCTAGCCAAATGAGCTAGGCTTCCTAACCCAAAGACCGAAACTCATAAACACGACCCAAAATGAAAAAAAGTGAAGATCAAAGAGGAAAAACATTTAAATTCATACACTGTTTTGATTGATTTCAGTCCCTGAACTTACCTGTCTTTTGCACTTTGGTCCTTGATTTTGAGATTCTTCGATTTGGCTCGTATTTGACCCCTGAACTTTTATTTTTTTGTAACTTCACCCCTTATTTCATCCAATTAAGCTTGTAAAAATTAAATCTTATCAAATAAACCCAAATTAATCTTCCAAACTTAATTTTCACGAATTAAGTCATTAATAAAATTAATTTGACCCATTAAAAGTCTAATTAAGTCCTTGAACTTAATTAATTATTTTAATTTCAGCCTAAATTAATTTATAAACTTAATTAAACCTTTAATTATACCTATGATTAAATCAAATTAGCCTACTAAAAATCTAACTAAGTCCTTAGAATTATTTTTATGCAAATTCATTCAATTTTTTAAGTTAACCTTTAATTTGCTCTACTTTTCACATTTAGATTCTTCAATGGTGCTGTAAACCCCCGGTTATAATTTTTCTGGGTATTTAAAAGATGATAAATTTAACCAATAGTAAAATGGGTTAAATTAAATTAAAGAAACCTAAATCAAGATAAAAATAGTGAAATTAATGAAATGAAAAGTGAATATAGTACTAAATCATTGAAAAGAAAAACATTTGTAAGGACAAAATGAATACGTAAGATTAAGAGAGGTCAATATTCAAATAACAGAAGGTTGGGAGTTTATATATAAATGATAAAAAGGGGTGGGGATAAATGTGCAATTAAAAAGATGTTAGAACTATAAATATCATTCTATTTTCTCTCTTGGAGGGACTGGCAAGAGTAAGAGAGAGTTTAGAGAGAGGCTGGAGAGAAGATATATTGATGGCAAATCAACCGATAGCTATAACTCCACCTTCCACCGTTGGAGCAGCACGATATTCGAATATGTTGTTCTTATCCATGTCGTGTACATTTTCACCGTAGGGATTCTCTATATCAATCCCCATTTGAGAGATACCGAGGGAGGAAAATATCTGGGAAAATACACTTCTGGACAGTCTTCTTTGCTGTCTGTTTTCTCCTTCGGCCACCGTTGGATTAGGCTATAACTTGGATATGTTGTTCTTCCTAATTCTGTCTAGATTCTGAACGGTGGAGATCTGAAACAAACATTTGCTATAGAAGTTATGTATCTCGCACAATAGGGCTGCAAGTTTGAGGTCAGTTCGGTTAAACCCATATTTCTGGAAATTCCAACGTTTGATGAAGTTAATATTTGGATATGTTATCTCATAATAATGCATTATAACTTGACAGTATGAATTGTTTGGAATATTATTCGTTTGTTATTTATGGTTGATTGAAACTGTTGTCAAGGATTGTGTTTAGAAGAATATTGTTCGGAAAGTTTGTAAAATCGATAAGAATGTTTTATTTTGACATTAAGAGGGAAGATTGAAATAAATAAGAAAAATTGGCTCTTATAAAGATATTTTTTTGACACTCTTAAACGATATGTGATATGGCCAGGGGTTGAGATAAAAGAGAAAAAGTTAAATTGTGAATGTTGTGTGTAAATGGAAAGGTTGATGAATCTGGACAGATTTATCTTCTGACTTTTGGAGAGAATTCGAGTAGGAGGATGAGAGAATTAGGATCAAGTTTCTTCATAGTAATTGTAGTGGTGGATGTTAGCTAACTAAGAAAATTGGTCTTGCTCAATATGGAGCTGTAGAACCTTAGCTATGGGTCATCAACCGAGATTGGGTCTTGACAGACCCTATAGGGTAGTGTTTGTTGATGAGCAATTTTGACTATCTCAAAGGTAGAACTGGGTTATCCTTCCTTCAGAGAACTTGTAGCCTCATGTATTAGCTTTCCAACGAGACTAATCTCACTTGAAATAGAGTTCTATAACTCTAGATATAGTTAAAAATCTAATGAGTGTTCAGACAGTAACAGTTCAATGTCTAAACAGTAACAGTTGGACATTAACAGTTTAATGTGTAGACAGTACCAGTTCAAATGTCTAGACAGTA
>Ga0325411_1009444_pt1 | contig 10426 bp, 5 predicted proteins | sample PopdelMetagenome_13_FD_206181 | JGI IMG/M metagenome (GOLD analysis project Ga0325411, IMG submission 206181) | Populus deltoides microbial communities from Bellville, Georgia, United States - Xylem-PdIQD-R4 | ecosystem: Host-associated > Plants > Phyllosphere > Stem > Wood/Secondary xylem...
GGTTCAGCTATGAATATAATCAAAATTTAATTTTAATATAAAAAAATATATGAGTGCTTTTAAGATTTTTAAAAATAAAATAAAAAAATTTCAATTGTGAATTAAAAACCGCTAGCATTTATTAAAATTAATCAATAATCACATGTCAATAAATAAATAAAAAATTATTAACAAAAACCTTAAGACAAAACACAATTTTGTGCCAAATCATTCTATTTAATTTCTTTTATTTAATTATACTTGAATATTCTTTTGAATAAATAAAGATAAAAATCTAATTGTAACAAAATAATTTAATAGTATAGTTTCTCTTGCTCTTATTAATTTGACTTGACAGTCTTGGATCCCATAATCCTCAAGTAACTTAGAGGATCAAAATCTGATCACCTACAAGTAAATATGATCTCCTATAAAAAAAAACTGTAATTAATTAGATTAACAACATTCTTAGATGAAAATTAAGCAACATAGAGGAAGTGTTAGATGTGGAAAAAGAATACCAGAAGGCCAAGCCGCCGCCGCCACCACCACCACCGTGCGATCTCCGACAATTGAGGTTGGGCTTGAAAGAGGCCCCATGTTCAGCAGCTTCGGAACGTGCGACGCGGTTTCTTCTTCCTTTCATGGCCCCACCTTCTGACACTCTCCTCGGTTCAAAGAATCCAAGATATGATATCGATTAAAAAAACTAAGTTTTCATTGATTGAAAAGACAGAACAGCCATAGATCTTGAAAATGACCAGTTTCCTTGAATCTTTCCTCCTTGAATGACAAAACCAGCCAGGGATTAACATGTAAATGACTGTCAAAACCTGTGGAATCACTTTCTTTTGTATATCAGTTCTTGTACGGTGTTTGGTTGTCACTCTTGGATAAAATAAGAAGCACAGAGAACCAGAGATGATGCTTTTTCCGGTTGTGCCTCTCGTGATGATGATGATGGGCAAAGAATGCGGTGGTTGTGGTTCTTCGTGCTTTGGGTCCACCCAATTGATTTTACAGCTATAAAAGCTGAATGAGACATCTAAAAGCCACTATTTATCCTGTTAGGATTTCATTGTGGTATTTTTGCACCGTACAGCTTAGTTATTTTTAAAAATATTTTTTATTTAAAATTATATTAAAATAATATATTTTTTATTTTTTAAATTTAAATTTTAATATTAAGAGTTTAAAATAAACCAAAAATACTATTAAAAAAAAAGAGCAAAACGAAGTAATTAACTATGGTATACCCCAGAAGGAAGAATCAGTCAATTTATCAAAGCCAAGTCAATGGGAAATACAAGTCGAGGCACATTCAAGCATTCTTAACAGTTGAAGTTAAAAAAAAAAATGAAGTCAAGAAGAAAAAACCAACCAAACACGGCCACATCGCAACTTTGGAATGTCCATGATTTCTTTGAGCACATATCAACTTATATCCAGGGTGGCACCTTGCAAATCCTCCAAAAACTGGTGTTGTCCATCTGAAATTTCAAGAACAGAGAGAAAAAGCTCTTGTTATTCCTTTCTTTTGTCTCAGGGAACCAGATCCTTCCTTCTTTTTTAAAAGATTTTGAACATGATGCCTGCGAAGCTTGGAACTGAAGTTGATTCTGATTATTCCTCCTCGTCTGAAAGTTCATCTGTGAGCAGTGGATCATCATCATCATCATCATCATCATCATGTTATCAGAATGAAGATGTTGGCAATGAGGGAGGAAGAGAGCTGAAGAGGAAAGTAAAGAAGCTAAGATCAATCAAGCTTGCAAGATTGCCAAGCTTGAAACTCATCACAAGACAATCTAAAGTCAAATCTGGTGATGTTTCTGTTCTGTCTAGTGATGTAGCAAGCTCGCATCATTCACGCATGTCACCAAATTATATGAGGACCACCACTTCTTCAAATGCAAAGAAAGAGAATTTGCAGGCAAGTTCCTTCTTTTTAAAAAAAAATTAAAAAAAAAAAACTAGTGTTGGTAGGAATGTTCCAAGTAATGGAGATTTTAAATATCATAAGCCAAATTATTACCTTTTCCATGCAGAAATCAGCAAGAACTTTGGCGAGGCGATCTAGTTTTAAACCTGCAAAGAGTTTGACGAGGTTGTCTAGTACAAAATTCAGGAGACCTTTGATGAGGATATCTCCTGGAGGAACTGACCTGAAGAAAAAACTGAAGAAGTCAAGATCAATCAAGATTGCCAATCGATCTTCCATGGTTTTAGCCAGTGATGCTGATAGACCACCTGATTTTTCGAAGGCAATGAACCGTTTTGATGGGAGAAACGTTCAGCTTCAGGCAAGTCTCCACAATTTTGAATCTGCTTTGAGTGGTAATGATGATAATAGGAAAATACCAAGGAATTCAAAGCCAAAATTAGCTTCTCCTGGTAACAATTCTATGAGAGTCATGACAAGATCTTCCACTTTGAGACCTGTAAGGATCTTAACAAAAGTGGCTAGCATAAGAACAAAGAGACCATCCATGAAGAAGCGTTCTCAAATTCCAGACTCGGGCATACAGAAAGCCACCTGTTCCTCGGCTATCAAGGACTCCAAGTTTCCATACCATCTTGAGCTGCAACCACAAGGAAGGGAATCTGAAGGAAATTCAGCTATGGAGGTTTGTCCATACAGTTATTGCTCACTTCATGGCCATCACCATTCTGATGTACCTCCACTAAAACGCTTTGTATCAATTAGGCGACGTCTGTTAAGGAACCAAAAAAGCATGAAATCAGAAAGCCGATCCTCTCGAAGAGTAAAACGTTCTGGCAATGCAAAGAAGGGAACTCGGACAAGTCAACTGCCTTCTTGTGGAGATTCAGCAGTTCTAGAAACATCTCATGACAAGATAGCTGTATCTTCTTCCATTGGCAAAACAGCTGGACCAAGATCTGGGTCAACGAAAGAAGGTGCTTATGGTGGAGATGACAAAGACACCAGCAATGTTATAAGTGTCACTGACATTCAAATTCTTCAGCAAGAAGCTGATGAAGGTAGGGTTGAAAATTTGAACTTGGATGTACTCAAAATTGATTCACACTCAAACACTGCTAAGGCTGATGCATCAACAAGTGTAGCCGATGAACAACTAAATAAAGCCAGAAGGCTAAACCAGAATAGAGTTGTGGAGTCTAGGGACATCAACAACATGGTCTCTTTTGCTTCCATCGGTAAGCCATTGCAAGAGGAAACAGCAGCCAGTGAAGAAAATAACCAAGATGTTGTGCAAAATTATCAGTTCCTAAGTTCAGATTCTGAGCATGGATACGCCATAGATGTAAGCCACGAAACTCAGAAGGAAAAACAGAAGCATATGGGATTGTGGAACCTAATATATCAGCACATGGCAACAGGTATTGCCACAGAAAATGGAGCCCAGCCACCTCTCAATAAAAAAACCACGGAAGAAGAGAAAGATGAGAACACATTGCCTGGCATCAACAAATCTGGTTCTTTTCAGGATTTTTCTAGTACAGATCAGAGCAACGATGAGGAAGATCATGATGAACACAGTGGAAAAATTCACCAATACCAATGTAATGCCATTAAGTTGGTGCAAGAAGCATTTGATAGAATACTGGCAGAAATTCCTGACCAGTCATCTGATGATCAATCAATTACTGGTGACACTTCAGACAAGGAGCTTGCAGTGAAGGATCAAAGTGAAGATGGGCAATTAAGCATCTTGACTTCCTATGATTCAGACGGGGACAGTATAGTTCAGGAACCAGAAGAATTGAGGCTCAAAGCTGATAATGCCTTTGAAAGAGAGAAAGCACAATCAAGGGTGGAAAGCAAGTCTAACCAGCAAATGCCCAAGAGCTGGAGTAATCTGAAAAAGATACTTATCCTCAAGAGATTTGTCAAGGCATTGGAAAAGGCGAGGACCTTCAATCCACAGAAGGCACGGTTTCTACATGCAGAGGCTGAACTAGGATCAGAAAAAGTTCATCTGCGCCATCAAAACTTGGAGGAGAGAAAAAATTCTGAGGAATGGATGCTTGATCATGCACTTCAACAGGTTATTTCTACACTAGCCCCAGCTCAAAAGAGAAAGGTAGCTCTGCTTGTACGAGCATTTGAGACCATCACCCCACTCACTGAAGTTTGTACTTCACCAAGGTTCAACACAGAAGCTTCTTCTCATACAACTCCAGTTAAGACCTGCAATGTTGCCTCTGACTGCAACGGGTCCATAGAAGGAAAAGAAACTATTTTTGGAATCACTCTTCGTAAGGCATCAAGCCTTGACACAATCGCATCAACCACTTCGTCATTGGAGAACACTGTTGCAGACTTGAAGAACCAATTTGTTGCTCTCAATCTTGGTAATGGTGAAACTAATTCCATTATCAAAGACAATGAACCTGATTTTGTCAACCACTGTTTGGTTGAGGATACAGAATCTAAGTTATGTGACAGGCCCTTCCCAAATACAGCTGATGCTCTACGAGCTTCTACTGAGGAACTTGTGGTAAATGAGGAAGTTCTCCCAGAGGATGCCAAAGGAGCAAGTTCAGTTTCTGCCTCGGAGGTTTATGATCGTGATTTAGGATTAAGCAGCCAAAATTCAGACACCAATAACCAAAACAGCAGAATTTATGATGAATCAGATGAACCTGACGGCCAAACCCCAAAAGATAACGAGGGTTCCATTGCCAATACCAATGTGGTTTCTTCATCTACAGTTTCTGCACCGGTAGAGGAATCATCTGAAGTTGCTGGAGAAGAGAATAAGCTCACAAATAAGTTTCTCCAAGGGTCCACCTTGCTTCACGAATCAGAACCAGGTTGCACAACTGATGTAGCACATGAAAAGCAGAAACATATGAAGTTCTGGTTCTTGATATATAAGCACATAGTAGCAGGTAATGCGACACTTATTGAGGGAGCAGATAAGGATGAACAAGGGGATGATGGCAACACGTTGGCTGAAATGAAAACATCGAAGAATGATGATGCGGACAACCAAAAGATTAAACTCCAACAGATGGAAGCCATAAGGCTGGTGGAAGAAGCAATTGACCAAATTCCTCTTCCTGAAATTCAAGATGACGCGCCTGTTTATCAATCAGTTGCCAGTGACATAACTCAAGACCAGGATCAGGAGTATATTGAAAAGAAACCCAAGGAAGGAGAGAAACCATTCATCTCATCTTCCTTTGAGCACACCAGTGACAGCTTTGGAGAATCTGACAGCACAGAAGCAGAGGAGAGCACCACACTGTATCAACAAGAATCGCAGCTCAATTTTGATTACATCAGTGCACAAGAAAAGACAAAACCAATACCAACAGAAGGAAACAAACCAAAGCCAGCTGTGCAAAAGAACTGGAGCAATCTGAAAAAGGTGGTCCTCCTCAAGAGATTTGTCAAGGCATTGGAGAAGGTGAAAAAATTCAATCAACAGGAGCCACGATTTCTGCCCTTGGACCCTTTAAGTGAAGCTGAAAAGGTTCATCTAAGGCACCAAGACACGGATGACAGGAAAAATGCTGATGAATGGATGCTTGATTATGCACTTCGACAGGTCGTTGCTAAACTGACTCCAGCTCGGAAAAGAAAAGTGTCATTGCTTGTAGAAGCCTTTGAGGCAGTCACCCCTATTGGAAGTGGAGAGTGGTCAGATACATGATACAGTAGCCCTTCTAGTTATTCTTAAGGTGAGTACACAGCCCTTGAGTTTCCTTTCTGTTATCAGTTCAAAGCCAACAATCTTGTACACAAAAAGCAACCACTTGATTTCTGTTTTTGAAATACTAGAAGTCATAAAGAATTAACAACTCGGTGTTTGAAAAATATGCAGGTGTGGCGACAAGAAGCTGCTAATCGATAATTATTCATTTAGTAGTATCAGTAAGACATGCTAAATAATCACACAGGAGTAATAAACTCAGTGGATTTATCATGCATATAGGGGATAGCATTCTATCAAAAGACGAAAGTAAAAAAACTCAGTGAAGATAGTCCAGGTGTATAGGCTACTATAATTTTTGCTTTTTTAAAACCTTGTGAGTGTACAAAAGATGTTTGTTGTGGAGAATGAATAAGAGTTATGTTGTTATTCAATGCAGATTAGGGTTTTCTGTAAGTTTTTACGGCCAGATTCTCTTCGAACTCGGCAGAATCAGCAATCAGAATACTTGATATCTGATAAACCACCTAGTTTCCTGACTTCTCATTAGAAGCAAAAATTAAGAACAATAGTGAACATTACCGCACTAAATCTCCCATTTTTTCTTGATTCTATAAATGACTTTCTTTCCCAAGAAATTACAAACCTAACGGTATTGTAATCATTTTCTGGACCCCTGATACATGATGCAGCTGTAAGTAACGATAACAAATTACCATGCCAGCAGGTGAAGCAGGAGAAAACGAAAGAGTTTCAACAAGGAAATGTGAGGTTAGGAAAAGCAAGAAACCAAGGAAATTCCCACGAAAAATAATTTTTGTTTCTTTCTAAAAAAAACCCTCAAGTAAATAGACAGACAGCTGTGAGCCATTTGTGTACCTTCTGGAGTGGAAACTACTAGTTTTGAAGCGGGCTTCTTCTTTGTACTATGAAGACTGGAACTGGTAAAGAACAGTTTCTTCTCTTTGCTATCGTGTCTTGAACAAGCCATCCACACCGCCCTTCCTTGTATTTGAACCCAAGACCATTACATGAAACTTACTCGGCTACCATCCAAATTTGATCCATACCCATTAAATACACAGCAGTTGTGTGTTTCGAGCTGCTAAATTTTATTTATGTATACGCAAATTGATTGATTGAATAACGTTACGGGGTGATAATCCTGGCCTGTGTAATCCGAAAAGAAACTCTTTACTTTTCTGACGTGATTTTTTTTCCTTTTATCATTTTCATCCAATTGACAAGGCAGGTTCATGATCTGTTCTCTGTTAATATATCCTCCGGGACTATGCATGCAGAGCATTCAAGGGCTGGTATTTATTCTGTAACAAGATGTATCTTAATTGATGATTTCACGTTCAATCCAAAACCCACTACAAGTCATGGAAAACTTAACGTAGCATATCTAGGTGAGAAAATGTGGACACTTAAAAATCCATTACAGTCTAAAAGCATCCATACTAAGAAAGTTCCTTAACTAAACCACAGAAAGACACATTGCACAGAATGACAGAATGTTGTGGATCGAACCAGCATAAACCATGAAACAGTTCGAAGGCAGCTCCAAAACTGAAGCTATCTACAGAAATCGGCCTTTTGATTCTGAATAGATGAACTTGGAATCCATGCAGGGCTTGCAAGGCAAACAAGCTCCAATCCTGCTGCATCTGCAAATATCCAAGAGCTTCCTCGACCTCATGCCCTAAAACCATTCATCCAACCAAAAAAGAAACAGAAAAGAGAATGATGCCTGCACCCAAGATGTAAATACCTAAATATGTCTATAAGAATACCACTATCAGAAGTATCTCTGTGCCGCTAGCATAGCAAATTCGAACCAATCACCCCCCATACTCCATGAAACAACCTTTCACACAATCCCCAAATTCATAAGCTACCAAAGATGTACAAAATGGAAAACTTGAAAAAGATAAGAAACGTTACATTGAAAAAGAAAAGATTAATGTAAGTTTCATATGAAACAGCACAGCAACAAAATTTCATAAAAAAACTTCATGAATGGTCCAAGGAGAAAAATAAAAATTTATTGCACATGTGAAGAATATAACAAAATTTTTATAGCCAAATAAACCATTCTGAAAGCAGACCCCAGTTTTGGAAATTGTTTCTGCTTAAACTACATGAAAACATTACAAAAACTACTAACAGTACTGCAGATGCCATAAGTTAACAAAAGCAGGCATATCAGAATTACTACCTTAAATCAAAATGTTACTAACTTTCTTGTCTAATCTTCTCCATCTTTGTCCTTCTTCTTCTTCTTCTTCTTCTTCTCACTTTTATCAGCCTCTCCATCAGCTTTGCCATTCTCAATGGTTGCGGCCTCTTCAGCCTCTTTGTCTTTCTTCTTCTTTTTCTTCTTCTCAGACTTCTCAGTCTCCTTTTCTACTAAATTTTCCACTTCAGCATCCTCTTTACTCTTCTTTTTCTTCTTCTTTTTCTCTTTCTTCTCATCTTCACTTCCCACAACAGGCTCTTCCTTTAGCTTCTTCAACTCAACCTTCTCTTCCTTTCCAGCCTCACCGTCCTCTTTACTCTTCTTTTTCTTCTTCTTTTTGTCTTTTTTCTCATCATCACTTCCCTCCACAAGCTCTTCCTTCACCTTCTTAACCTTAACACTCTCTTCATCTTTAACTAATTCAGTTTTAGCCTTCTTTGCAACATGAGCAGCAGGGCTATCAGAGCTTTCATCCAATTTGCGCTTGCGCCCCTCACCATCTTCACCAATCTCCTTCACAACTGGTTCAGCAGCAGCAGCAAGGCCAGCAACCATGGAATCACCACCAGCAGGCAAAACCAAATTTCTGGCCCATTCATGAGGAGTATTCTCATTTGGTTTCCCATGTTTATCCAACTTCCCCTCAGAAATCAACTTCTTCTTGATTGATGCCTTCGGCCCCAATCCCCATTTCCTCGGATAAGTATCCCTATCCATCACAACCCTCTTAATCTTTGCCACAACACCATGATCGCAAGTAGCCATAACAGCAGTTGTCATCTCAGCAATTCCCAGAGCAATAGCCTCACCCTTAGTAGTCATCAACACAACTTCCTCACCAGCCTCAATATCATTCTCAAACCTCAACAACCCTGGAACCATCAACTTAGCACCATAACAAATTGCATTCACAGCAGAATCCTTCACAACCAGCCTCTTATAACTAGTCAAAATCACTTCAAGGGGCATAATAACCCTCCTCAAATAACTCTCATCACGATAATTATCATAAACCCATTGAGCATCCATAACATCATGCATAGTAACCATATTATCTTTCTCCCCTAAAATCCCTGACCTCACCCTCCTCAATTCTTGCATATGCCCACCTACCCCAAGAATCAACCCCAAATGCACACACATTGTCCTAACATATGTCCCCGCCTCACACGAAATCCAAAAAACAACCAAATGCTTATCTGCATCATACTCTAACAACTTACTCTCATAAATTGTCCTAATTCTAAGCTGTCTTTTAACAGCCGAAATCAAGGGCGGCCTCTGAAAAACCGCTCCAGTAAGCGTCTCTAATGCTCTGGCTACTTTCGTAACATCAGCAATCTTATCATGCAATCTAGCAATACAAACATACTCTTTCCCAGCACCTTGTTGAGATTTAACAAGTCTAGTAGCTCTATCAATGCAAACAATTAAATTACCAGTAACTTTAGGGTCTAAAGTACCACTATGACCAGTTTTTTCGACACGTAAAATCCTCTTAATCCAAGCAACAACTTCATGTGATGATGGGTTTGCTGGTTTATCAAGATTCATAACACCATACCTGATGTATTCAGCAAGTGGACGCTTGAGAGGTGAGTGACCACATGGAAGTGGAGTGTAGTGTCCAGTTCGCACATTAAGTCTGTCGTAGTTTTTCAAAAGAATTGGCCACTGTGAAGTGTCTATTGTTGGGGTGAAGTTCTGAGGTTTGATCATGAAATCTTTGACTGTGTCTGTAGGGTTCGTCTCTGTTTCAGTTTCTTGGGTTTTTTTCTTGTGTTTTTTCTTCTCGGAACGAGAAAGCTCGACTTCAGACATGGTGGAAACCGGGAGTGTCTGAGTTTGTGGCTTCAAGGGTTTTTGACGGAGGCTAGCGAAGGAGAAGGGTTTAGAGGTGGAAATGCGGATTTATAGGGTTAGGGTTTTGGGGGGTTTTGAGAGGAAAGGGGCGAGAGATGTCTCGTTGAGATGGGCTAGGGTTTTCTGTTCATGTCTCTGATGTTGGGTACGAATTGGACAAAGACCTTATCCTGTTAGGCCCAGTAGGTCCTTGCAACCAAACCGGCCCAGACGTTTGTTAAGCCCGGTTTACTTGGATTTGGACTCGAGTTAGGGAATAAAAATGGGCCTAGCCCATCAGGTACCGTCTTGACCTTCTCCAGGAAGCAGACATCCCTCACATGAACATCACTGAGTCATACCATCATATAAAAAGGGAGTATAAATTTGATTTGGAGTGAGAAAATATCAGGAACGTCCCTAAAAATCGATCCGAATTAAAAATAGATCCAAAATTAATTAAATTATTTTTTTCAATTTTTGAATAATTTTAATTTCAAAATTTTAAAAAAATCCAATCCAATTTTGTTTTGATTTTAGATTTTAAAAACCAAAAAAACCACCGATTGAAACTACGCCGGATCGATTAGTTTTATTAAAATCCACATTGGGAGGAACACATTGAATATGAATAAAAGGAAACACAAAAAAAATACGGACACAAATAGACAATTTCCTTAAAATTCGAAGTAAATGTTGGTTTCTCAGCACACCAGAC
>Ga0325411_1009447_pt1 | contig 10422 bp, 3 predicted proteins | sample PopdelMetagenome_13_FD_206181 | JGI IMG/M metagenome (GOLD analysis project Ga0325411, IMG submission 206181) | Populus deltoides microbial communities from Bellville, Georgia, United States - Xylem-PdIQD-R4 | ecosystem: Host-associated > Plants > Phyllosphere > Stem > Wood/Secondary xylem...
ATTTAATGGAGGCAAAAGCAGCCTTGTCCACCACTCAAGGCTTGGTTTACAAGTAAGAAATTTCTCCATTGATTCTCACACACAATAATTACTCTAAACATATACCTGTAAAACTAAGAAAATTACAGTGATATAGTCATGAAATATTGGGATTAAAAAATTTATTTTTTATGTGGTCTCAGGTTTAAGCCCTATAGTTATTTATATGATGGTCATTAAAGGCTTACATGGTTATTAACTTCAGGACCTGTGGGATTAGTTGAGATGCTTACAAACTAACCCAGACATTCATGTTAAACTAAAAAGAAAAAGGTGCCCATCACATGCTACAAATATCTTGGATTATAATCAAATGTGTTTGTTAAAGTCCTTGGTAGAGAAATAATATTGGTAGAGAAATATCTTGGATTACAAATATCTTGGATATTTGATTTTTTAAAATAAAATCTTAAATTAAAATATGATGCATAGAGTATAATATTGGTAGAGAAATTTTTCTTCTTATAAAATTAACCCTGCTCAACCAGGTAAGTTGAGTTCCATTAAATTATTTAATATTAGAATTTAAATAAAAAAATATTTTGATTTATCATAATATTTTTTTTTATTTTATATGTATGATGATGCCTCTATTTTCTATTTGTGGATTAAAAAAAAAGAAATAAACTTTGTTTTTGTCTCTAAATTCTCATTTTTATCCCTATAATTTAAAATTGTCCAATATTATTCTTATAGTTTTTAAAGTTCCAACATTACCCGTAAATAAGAGTTTTTATGGGATATAAAAACATATGTGGGAATTGAAGAGGAAAACTAAATAAATGAGAAAAGCATATAAAATCAAATGACATATTTATTGATTTATTGACATATTTAATGGGAAAATACCTGAAATTATATTTGTGTTTTTGTATATTTATTGATATAGTTTAATTTTAATCAATTAGATCGTATATCATGTTAAATCGGTAAGGAGAACAAAAATGTCTTCTCTGAGATCCGTTCATACTCAGAGCGTGTTTGACAGTATAGTTGCGGTTGCTTTTTAAATAGTTTTTTGTGTTGAAATACATGTCAATGATTTTTTTTATTTTTTAAAAATTATTTTTGACATCAGCACATCAAAACGATCCAAAAAATACAAACCGCACTCAATTTTAACAAAAAAAAAATTAAAATTTAACAAAACACAATTACAAACACAATGTCAGACGCTCTCTCAAACATCAATTTGTCCATGATTAATTTAAGAGTATAATTAGGAGGGAAATTGTGGATAATGTTTAATTAATTTATTCCTATAGTAATGGAGGATCTAAATTCGTCTACGAAACTGGTTTGACAAGTCAGTCAGTCACAACAAGAAAGGACAGAAGTAGTGACGTTAGTGATGACGTGGTTGTGTCAGATTCACATGTACAGATTGATTTTCCTGGGAAATGACACCACAATTTATTATTACCGTCTGTGACTGGGCCCTTTTGTTCCCCGTTAATTAGGTACGATTATTTTTTTATTTTAAAATTATTTTTGAAAATTTTTATGTTTTTATTTTTTTTATTTTTTTTGTTATTTACGTGTTACTGTTAAAAAGATTATTTTAATTTATTTTTAAATAAAAAACATGACCGCCACAACAATTAAAATCAGGCTTTTCTTGCAAGCCATCCTTCCCTGGTATGTAATTGATTACGTCATGAACAGTTAACTTTTCCTTTGGTCTTAATATTTTATTTTACATTATACGATGACTCATGTGGCTGCCACGTGTGCATATTATCTGTGATTTCTACATTCATTCATGTCGACATGAATGTGCCCAATTCTCTCCAAAAGTCAAAGAAGTGGCTATAAAACTGGGAAAAAAAAATGGTTATAGTTTCCATTTGTATCTTCTAGAAGTTACGTGGTGATTTAGAATGCATCAAGGAAAACTTTCAACGACATGTTTTTTTTGGAAAAACTATAATATTTTTATACTAAAATATCTTTTTATATTTTTAAGTTGTTTTTGATATACTTATGTTATAAATTAATTTTAAAATATAAAAAAATATTTTTTTAATATTTTTAAGAGTAAAAATCACTTTTAAAAACAACTATTACCATATTTTTAAATACTATTTTAATTATATTAGGTTTGTACTCCCGAGTCCAAATTATTTTTAAAAAACATATATATTCAAGTATTGTAATCATGTTTTAAGGAAAAAGAAATTATAATTTAAATTATAGACTTGAATAAATTAAATAAGTTGTTTTTTATTTAAATTGGATAATAAAAAAAACAACAATAAATTGACAAAGAAAATAATCACAAGAGCTTTAAAGAAAAACATTAAAAAAAAAAAAAACAAACCTTGTAGTTCAATATTTAACCCATTAAATAAAAAAGAATAATAAGGGATTAAAAAAACTTAAAAAATTAGGTATAGTCAATCAAAGTTAGCATGACAAACTTGTAACTCTGGTAATCTGAGTTGAGTTAGCCTAAATTATCTTACCAAACTTGCAGTTCAGATTATGAGATCAAGATAATCTTGTAAAAAACAACAAGTGATGTCAATTTACATTAACTTTTTAACATGTGTCCTGAGTTATTAGACTTGAAGCACCCTACATGAAAATAATATGAAACTTAATTCTTAATCAATCAAATATCAAATCATAAAATTAAAAAAAAAAAGAATTTCAACTATATAAAAGGATTCAAAACCAAAATTTATATATATATATATATCATTAAAATAATGAGGATCAAAATTGAAATATAAAATAAATTTTATTTTTAATTGAATGATGAAGTTAAAAAGAAAAGTCGATTTAGTAAAAAGATCTAAAAAAATAAGGATTAAAATTGATATAAAAAGTAAAAAAGAATTTATTGAATGGTGAAAATAAAAAGAAAAATAAATTTAACAAAAGAACCCAATAAGAAATAATAATCAAAAAAATAAAAACCAAATTGAAAACAACACATCATAAATTGGAATTTAATGATGAAATTAAAAACAAATTAAATTTTACAAAAAAAATCAAGAATAAAAATTAGAAATCAAAAAAAAATACCAAAATGAAAATCTCTATAAATCAGAGAACAACTTTAAAAATCAGTATAGCCAATATGAAAATTGAGGAGATGAGAAAAAAAAATAAGAGGGAAAAGAAAGCATTAAAGGTGACAAACTAGTCATTATCAACCATACGTGTTGAAGAAAAAAAAAGATGTTGTGGCTTTTCCAACAACTTATTTGAATATCATGTTGAGTATTTTATTTATAATATGTTTCAATGAAAAGTTAAAAAGAAAAATTAGAACATAAAATAAAGACTATACAACAAGGCGAGGCACCTAGGTCTTAAAGAAGGGACCTGCATGGCTCTTTTTTTTTTTTTTTTTGAGTTTAAGGTCTAACGATACATTATCTATTTTTTTTGTTATAAATAAATGAATAAAACAAATTACATAATATTTTTGGGTTCAAGTTTTAGCTATTGGAGATGTGGTTGAAAATTCAGATTCTAAGTTTTTTTGGATCTAAAAATTTATTTTTTTTAATTTATTTTTATTTGAAAACATCAAATAAACACCTTGAAAATCTCAATGAATCAATTTCCACCCTTAAAACATCCCTTAATCGTTCAAAAATATAAAATCAAACCAAATTAAAAAATTATCCCATAACCTTTATATGTTTTTTTTTGGAGATGAAAGTTTAAAAACATCTCAACAACATTTTTTTTTTTTGTTAGGAAGATTCCATTAACATCAAAATTAATATTTTTTTTATTGTCTAAATGCAGTCAACTGCCACTTTATCTTTTCTTTTTAATTTTCAATAATTTTTTCTCCTCTTTTAAATTTTAAGGACTAAAAACTAATAAAAAAAAGTTTAGAATATAAGCTAGAAGTCACAAGAGAAGTCTAAATAAAGACTATTTGGATAAAAATAATTTTTTTTCATATAAAAAGAAAAAAAAAACCCATTGTTCTTTTGTTTTTGTTTTGGTCCTTTTCTTTTCAGTTTATTTTATACTATAAATCGAAATTTTATTTCATTAAATAGGGTCCTAAGTCATCTCTAAAATCTTTCCAAACACCTTAAATTTCCAAGAACGTGCAAAGAAAATAAAACCTCAACTTTTTTAATAATAAATATACATTTAAAAATTTTAAAAATTATTTTCTATCAAATAAAGTAAACAAACCCTAAATTTATTCTAAGAAAAGCAGTAAAGAAACCAATAAAAGAGACTGTAAATAACTTTGATACAGAAAAGTGAAATGTAGAGAGATAAAACTTGGACCCCAGAGAAAAGAAATCACGAAGCATAGACTTTGGAGAAAGTAAACTTGGACCTTGAAATAAAATAATCACGAAGCATAGACCCTAAATTTTATGTACGAGAAAGCTGATCAAAGAATTACAATGAGCATGGTTTTCTTTATACACTAATCTATTATCTATGGCTTAATTATAAGTCACTTTTCCATGCAGAAAATAAACGAAAATGGCTTTACTATCCATCTCCAACAAGCAAATCCTTGATTAAAACAATTTATAAAAATATAATCGAATAATAAAATAAAAAAATCTGCAAATTCTTGATCACATCCATGTTTAATGAAAAATAACTTGTATTAATTTGGATCATATCATTCGCGCGAGTCTTGTACGAATATCCTTTTTTTTATTATTAATATAGATATTTGAATTAGTTTATGTATATTTTGATTAATGTCATGATTTTAAAATTAACAATCATGTATGTATTTAATTATTTTAAAATTTAAAACTAACTTAAATTATTAACCTGTAAAAAATAAATTTAAACTAACTAGTTAGTTGACATTAGCATTTGTTCTTTAAATAAAATTAATATCAACTTGACGGATAAATTATAGTGTTATTCTCCTCGGTAGTAGATTAGGAGGGCACAAATTGTTTCTCCATTATAGATGAATATTTTCTCGGAAAAACAATAGGCAGGCGCCCGGGAGTGGTGATAGAAGTGGTAGGGCCCCGAGAATCATGAATGCACTTTAGCTTTTCTTCACCGACGACTCACTGTGCTTCTGGATGGAAGACTAGCTAGCTAGCTAGCCTAGCATCTACGCATCCATGCACCTTTTCCATTGTTTTCTTTTTCTACTGGAGCTCCCATGATTCCATTCACACTGACACACGTGCGCGCGCGCGCGCGTGTTCTGCAGCATCTATGATTGATTACCTTCTTCTTGTTTAATTTCTTTTCGAATCCAAGAGAACTCCAACGGAGTTTTCCTTGTATAACCAGTCCGGTTGCTCTTGCTGCGCGTTTTAAGGCAAAAAACAATAAAATCTGCAAGCCCTTCTAGTGTTTTTTAACGTAAGAAAATATTTCATTTGCGGAATGAAAACATCACAGAGCAGTACATGTTTATAATAGAATAAATCAATAATTATATGTGTAAATAAATATTATAAAGAGTTGTTAATAACAATACAAAAACTAAGATACAGTTGTTCATCAAGATATATGATCGTTTGGATAAAGATAATAGTTAGGGGATAAGTATGTCCTTTGCCCAGCTACAAAACATGGACATGGTGATGTAGGATCGCCCACGCACAAACCAGTGAAAGGTCTTTTCTTGTGGCAATGAAGAAAAGGAATATCTTATGGAATATGCAGTTGATATTCTTTCTCTGGCGTGAGAGTCTTCCAAGAACAGAAGAAGCTTCGAATATTTTAAGGTTAAATTAAACCCATAATAATTCAGTCGATTTAGCAGCAGTAGTATCACTCAGCCATAACATGCACCACAGCACAGAACCCTGAAATAAATCCAATCAAAATCGAATGATTTGATTGAAGGGAGGGAGGGAGAACGGCTAGCACCTCATTTTAATATTGATTGGCTCATGTCAATCAATCCATATAACAGCACACCTGTGATGATGATCATGTTAGACTGGACAAGTTCTTGCCTGGTTTGGATCTGATTTCCGCAGGTAGAAAAGAGTTTAATTTTCGAAATGGATGGAAACTTCAACTACACTGTTTTGAATTCTCCACAGAAACGTCTTCATAATTGAAGCAAGTTGCCAACTAGGGCTGATATAAACATCGTTTACCAGCCAACAGAAATGCAGCTTGACCATATTAGATAGCACGTAGCTGGTGATACGTTACCATCACAACCTAGAAAAAGCCAGCTTAGAGTTATTTCTAGATTCATATGGACCATCCATTGCTACGCTGCGGGGCCGGATTTCTCTCTCAAGAAATGATGTTCAGAAATAATACGAGTGAGATAATTCAGTAAATAATAAAAAAAATTATAAAATTTAAATTTGAACAAATTAATTATGAAAAGATAAAACTGAAAAATAAAAATTAATAAACAGGAACTAATAAAAAATCAATATCAGGTAAGATAATTGAACCTTGCAACTCAAATCATGTTAATAACAGGATAACGCAATAAAATTCAAAACAGGAAAAATGATGAAGATTAGTTTCAAAAGAATCAAATTTTCAAGGTCATAATCGAAAAGGATTAAAATTTCTTTTTTTGGAACGAAAAAGTGACCTTGCAGAAATGACCAAGCCAACTTTTGTTGACTCATCAAATTCAAGATTCAGGTTATAAAATTAAGATAACTCAATAAAAAAACATGAAAAAAATCACAAAGCCTATTTAAAAAGAAAAACAATGTCAACCTGCGACCCGGGTTATTAAATTAGAAGCACCCTATCTGAAAAGGCCCCGAAATCCAATTCCAAACCAAACAAATGTTGTAAAATAAAATTGAAAAAAAAATCAATTATACAAAAGATCTAAAACAAAAAATAACAATTAAAAAATTAGGATCAAAATTGAAAAAATAAATAAATCAGATGACAACTAAAAATTTTTAATTGAATCGTGGGATTGAAAAGAAATAACAGTCTAATAAAAGGACCCAAAAAAAATAATCAAAATAACAAGGATCAAATTGAATAAAATAACATATCATAAATTGAGATTGAAAGATGAAATTGAAAATAAATTTAAATTTTACAAAATGATCAAGAACAAAAATTAAAAATCAAAAGAATAAGAAACAAAGTTAACATCTTAATAAATAAAAGGACAACTTTGAAATTTTGAATGTCCAACACGAATTCCAAAAAAAAAGGGAAAATAAAAAAAGAAAACATTGGTGGCAACAAATCATTCTACCATTACCGTCATGGGCCACTTCAATAGGTAAAAAAAATGTTGTAACAATTCCAATAACATGATGAAAAAAAATATTTGGCCACTAAAAGACACTTCGCATGTTGTCAAAAGATTGTGAGCGCCTCCCTCTCATTGCACGTGTTATTGTACTTTTTATTTTTTTAATTATATTTTTTATTTATTAAAATATTAAATTACCCATTTTAAACTTGATTGTAACTAAAAATCATATTAAATTTTTTTAAAAAAAACTTGAACACTAGTTTAGAATTTTTTGTTTTTAAAAATAGTTTATTTATTTTGTTGTATTTTAAAATTACAAAAATATGAGTTATCCTTTATCGATAGTATAGTGACAAAAATCATCATTTTTTTTTTTCAAAGTATTTTATTGGCAATGACGGAAAGGGATATCTTATAGAATGTGCGGTTGATATTCTTTCTGTAGCGTGAAAGTTTTCCAAAAACAGAAGTGGCTTCGAATATTTTAAGGTTAAATTAAACCCATAATTTAGTCCTTATATTATTCCCAATTCTTCTATTTAGCATCTCTGTTTTTAATTGAATCAATTGGATTCTATATTATACAGTTGCAATCAAATAATGTCAATTGAAAGCATCTTTCTAAACAGATTTGGTATTATAGTAGCAGTTTATTTTCAAAGTATTTTTTATTTAAAAATATATTAAAATTATTATTTTTTACTTCAAAATGATATGAAAACACAAAAAAATAATTTGAAGCAAAAAAAAAATTATTAAAAAAAACAAATAGGCTCAACAGAGTTAAGTAAAACTCTAAACCATGTGAGATTTCTAATATATATGTACTATGGACTAAGATACATTCTACTGCGGAATTGCACAGTAGGATTTCACAGCTCTGAATGCTTGGGATGGGGATATTGTTGTTTTTTTCTATTGGTTTATTTGTTATTTTCAAGGATAATGGGGGTTGTTTTAGTAATTTTACATTGATTTTAAGATTACAATTATGATATTGACTTTAAAAAGTAAATAGCCATAACCTTTGTCTAGGGACCTTATAATATTTTTTTTTCTCATTGAACAATATAACTACTTCATTACTCTTAATATCCAATTTTTTTAGCCTTGACTTTAGGGGTTTGGTTCTAATTTCATAATGATTTTTTTGTTATTATTGTTTAGTCCTAAGAACATTTTTTATTTTGTGCAAAAAAAACAAGAAAATTTTTGACGCGTGCCCCACACGTGTCAACACGTATGTAGCTCTGCCACCTTCAAGTGGCATGTGCGGCTGTCTTCGGTGCTGTTAATCATGCTTTCATCGTATCATTTGATTTGTTTTGACGTCCTTTTTCTCTTTAGATAAAATGTGCATCATGATTCAGTTGGGTTTAACGTCTATTTGCTTTTCTTCTTCCTTTTTTTCCCTTCTTTTTCTTCTTCAAGTTGCGTGCTAGCCATACAAAAATTAAAGCATCCCTTCAATTTCCTTTTGCTTAAGATTCAGTCCCTCTTCTCTTAATTGCAATTTTTTTTAATTATATTGATTATTTCTAATTGGATTTTATTTTTGATTTAATCCCTGGTCATTTGATTTCTTTAATTTTTTTTAATTAAATTTTGTTATATTCTTTTAATTGCTATTTGTTTTGTTTTGAGTTATTTTCTTGATTGAAATTTGTTTTTGTTTTTCAATTTCATTCCTAATAATTCTTTCAATTGCTATTTTTTTTATTCATTTTCTTAATTAATTTATTTTTTTAATTCTATCCCTAAACATTTATTTTCATTTTATCTTTCCTTAAACATTTAATTTCAGTTAATTTTTATGTCGAACTTAATCCTAATTATTTTAATTGCTATTTATTTTGTTTTGCATTGTTTTTTTTAATTTTCTTCACTTGGTTTTATATGTGTTTTTATTTTTATTATTTTTTATTGATTTTAATAAAAAAAATTCAGTTAACACAGGTGGGTAAATGTCTCATTTTACGAGATCAAATATCGTGATCCACGTTTATCTCTCAATTTTTTCACTTTCTTTTTTAGTTATTATTAATTTACATAAATGATTATTAGATGTTTAGATAAAATTTTTGATTTACACTTATAATTTTTATCATGTAAAAAAAAACATATCAAAATAGTCTTTGTACTATGCTTTTTTCTTAAAAAAATTTAGTCCATTATAGAGGGCGTGTCAAATCAAATTTTTATTTGCCTTGTAATGAATTGTATCTTCACCCTTATTTTTTGGGATGCTTTTTTATAATTGATATTTTTATGATTTTATCTTTTGACACTTGATTTGTTGGGGATTCAGTTTTATATGATCTTATCATTTTGTATTTTTTTTTAATATTAGTTTTGTTATTATTTTCAATTGTTTTTTTCTATGGAGTTGTTCTGATCTCATGATTCCAACTCACGAGTTTAGCATACTATTTTTTAATATAAATTGATTTAGAATTGTTATGTTTGTGTTTGATTTTTCAAGATATTATTTTAATTTATTTAATTTTTTTTGGTTTTATACAAATGAAATTTATTTTTCAAAATAAAAAATATTTATTTTTAAATAATATTGCTGATGTGTTTGGCCTTGCGTAATTTTTTTAAAGCGTGAGTTTATTCGGTCAGTTTCATTAGTGTTTATCTTTTAAGTCATGAGTTTTTTAAAGTCTGGATATATCTTTTATTAATTTAAATAAATAAATTTAGTGAACACAATCAAGTGAATGTCTCATTTTGTATGATTGAATATCTTAATTTGCATTCATCTTTTAATTTTTCTTATAGTTATTTTTAATGATTTTTTTTATTTGTTTATATAAAAGGCCATTAATTTATTTATCTAGATATTTGTATAAACTTTTCAATTTATATTTTAAATTTGTTTATGTTAAAAAAATATATTGAAACAACTTGTATATCTAATATTTATTTTTATTTTGAAAAAAAAAAACTAACCCGCTGCAAATCACATGATAAATGGCTACTTAGTCAACTATAACATGTACCCCAGCACAGTATTCTGAAATAAATTTAATTAAAATCGAATGATTTGATTGAAGGGAGGGAGGGAGGGAGTAAAAAGAAAAAGAAAAAGAAAAAGAAAACAGCTAGCCCTTCATTTTAATAGTGGCTCATGTCAATCCGGATAGCACACCTGTAATGATGATCATGTTAAATTGGTCAAGTTCTTGCCTGGTTTGGATCTGATT
>Ga0325411_1009448_pt1 | contig 10422 bp, 2 predicted proteins | sample PopdelMetagenome_13_FD_206181 | JGI IMG/M metagenome (GOLD analysis project Ga0325411, IMG submission 206181) | Populus deltoides microbial communities from Bellville, Georgia, United States - Xylem-PdIQD-R4 | ecosystem: Host-associated > Plants > Phyllosphere > Stem > Wood/Secondary xylem...
TGAAACAAAAAAATAAATAAATAAAAGTTCATACCTTTAAGGAGATCAGGGTAGAGTTCAGGGGCGTTTTTGATGAGCCAAGGCTTGCATTTCTCGAAATCAGACCCGAATTCACAATACTCTGCAGAGAAACCTGATCCAGTGAAAGTGTTATACTCGAAACCTGATCCATGGAGAGAGCATGTTGGGCAGTATAACACTTTCACTGGATCAGGTTTCTCTGCCATGGAATTCTGGGAGTTTTGATAGGGGTGATCGGGATTAATTTAAGTACTATGAAATATTATTTGATGCCCAGACCAGAGGGGAGGAAGAGAACCTGATTCTTAATGACACATCTAAATTCTTAAAGTTTTTATATTGCTTTTTTTTTTTTCTTAATGTTTAGCACTATTTTTACATAAAATATCAAGGAACCCTAACATACTAATTAATTTTATATTTTTACAGTAAATTATAAAATTATAAACAATTAACAATACTCGATTTATTTTTACATTTTAAAAAAATAATTTTTTTTATTTTTTTATTTTAAATTAATATTTTTTAATATTTTTATATTATTTTAATGCGCTGGTATTAAAAATAGGTTTTAAAAAAATAAAAAAAATATTATTTTAATATATTTTTAAGTAAAAAATACTTTAAAAAACAATCACAATCACACTTCCAAATACACTGTATCATCAAATCTAACCAATAATTTTTTTTAAAATAGTTAAAAATATAATATTTAATGAAAAGTAATAATTAGAATAAATATAGAAACAAAATATATTTATAGTCAATTGAAATGAATAAAAAAATGAAATTAATTTAAAACAATAAAACAACTCAATCTTTCACTTAAAAATGAGTTGCTGTCCCTTTTTTTAATTTGATAATCCATTTTCGTAAATTTCATAAATATAATCTCATTTTCTTTTCATTCATCAAGCCTTAAGAGATACTTGCCTATTGGCATGTTATATTTTTTCCATTAAAGCAAAAGAATATATTATCTTAATTTTTAATTGGATTTTGCCATGTGTTTTGATTATTTATTTTAGAAATCAAAAGGTCGCCACATGAACATTAACCAAATTTATTTTTATATTCATTGAATTTAGTTTTTCTAATTAACATTCTACATGAGCTTTTACTTTATAATGCAAATTATTAAGTGTTGAACGAAATTAATTTAAGAAATAGAAGAATTAAGGGATATCGGTTTATAAAACTATAGTTTTTACACCCGGTCCGATCCAAGACCTGGGTTCCAAGTTTTGACTAGGTCAACAGGTTTTGACCGGATCACCTAAGTCAATTTTTTTTTAAATCAAAACGACGTCGTTTTAGTAAAAAAACAAAAGTTAACGGATTGTAACTAAGTTTTTGACTGGATCTAGCCGGGTCAATCCGCCAGGTTACACCGAATTTTTCTTTCTTCTATATTTTCTTTAACCCAACCCGGTTTCAACCTTGGATCGACCCGCCGAATCCGGCTGGATTTCAAAACTATATATAAAACTTTTGGGTTATATCTCATGAGTAACTTTACTTTAGTCTCTTTTACGTTCAACCTTACTCTCTATAACCCTTCAAATAAATTATGCATTTTGAGTTTTATTTTGTCTTTAATTTTGAATAAGGAAAAAAAAAAAAAGGGAAGTGAAAAGGAATCAAACGTAACTCAAATTAAGTAAAGCACCCGTATATGTAGCACGGGACAAACACTAGTTCTTAATTAATAATTAATAATTATTTTTTTTATCTTTATGAATCACAATTATAAAGTAAAGTTATAAACTTAGACTTTTTTTTTTTGGAGAGTGAATGTAACATTATAAAACTAAGATGCTTTTTTTGTAATTATCCAAAATAAATGTTGGATAATTAGGCTTGGTTTGACAAAATTTACAATAATTATACATATTAAAAAATTAAAAAATATAGGGAAAATACCAGGTCAAATGATAACACAAGTAAACTTTGTTTGAATATTTTTATAAGAAAATTTATTAAGGAGTTGATAACACAAGTAAAATTTATTGAGTTGTTATAAAAAAAAATATAATGTTTTTTTAGTTTATTTTAATTTTCTTTTAATTGCATGACTAAACTTTATATGTTGTTTTAATTGTCCTTTTAATTGCATGCAATACAAAACATTATATGCTTAAAAACGAACACAATTGTGCCCCTCAACCACTCATCTCACCCAAGCCATAATGGACTAGCACTTTTCCCTCCACTGTTGATTGTTGAAGTAACCAATAAGGAGAAAAAAATTTATGAGGCAATAGACATGAACCAAAATAGTAAAAAAAGAAAGGAAGAAAAAGAAACAAAAGATCTATGTTTGATGTGCCTCAATGTCCTTTCTTAGAGAACATAGAAGAGCATTGTCGGTAGGGAAAGGAAGAGGTGAAGGAGCCACTTTAGATCCATCAATTTTAGCTTTTCAATCAGTGACACGCGTGGTACACACGCCACCACTATTCTAACAGTTTTTTTAACTTGATTTTAGTTAATTTTTGTACATGCTTATCATATCATAAGGTCGATTAATAAACTCATAATATATTTTGGACAAATTGCTATAACATTGTGAATTTTGGGACAAAATGATTATTGTTGTGTATATTTTTGGACTGTTTGGACATTATTTGATTTGAATTCATGTGTGTTTTTTGTTTGATAATTTGTGTTGAATTGCGAGTTTATTTTTAGGGTTGTGATGTCTAATTGAATATTAAATGTTGGTTCATGATTTAGGGTTGAGTTTATGTCGATTTGAACATTAAATCTTGATATATGGTTGTGCTTGGATTGATGTTGATTTATTTGAATTAGCCTGAATTTTGAATATAAGTTTATGAAATTAGTAAGACTTGTGTGAATGTTTGGAGTTGTTTGGTTTTAAGTTGATGAACAATAATTTGTCTTAAATTAATAAGAATCAATCCCTTTATTTAGACTCTAAAATCAATTAGGATTTCTAATGATCAAAATACTAGATGGCAACTCCATCTTTTTTTTTTTTTTTACTAATAAGAAACAAGAATTCCTAGTTCTTTCCCCTATCACCGAAAAGATCTTGATCCGAGATGACGACCATCGCGACGCCGCACAAGTGCGATATAAGACACAATAAACATTAATTAGAATGGTTCATTTACCATTGAATGTGGTTATTAACATGTTAATTTAATTATTAATAGATGAATAAATTGTTAATTTCAAGGAAATTTGAAATGGAATATTATTCCCAAATTTATGCTTAATTATGACAGAAAAAGAAAGAAAGAGAGATTTATAAGTTCTTATCAATGAGTTAAAAACTTAGTTATGATGGTGAAATGGAAATGTGGATTTTGTGTGGATAGAGATTTGAAGTTTTTACAATGTAAGTGAGACCACGGGTACCATACATTAGCAAGGGATGGCTAGCAAAGCATAAGTTCCAGATTGGTGTTAAACACCATATCCTTTTTAATTTACTTAATTAAAGTTAAGTTTGTTATTGAAATCTTTTTTAATTTAAAATTCATATTTTCAAATAATATATATTGAGCTAGTTATCATAGTTTAGGGACTAGCGCGCAGTTTGAGTATGTTGAGCTAGTTATTCTGATTTAGAGACTAGCACTTAATTTTAGCATGTTGAGCTAGTTATCCCAATTTAGGGACAAACACTCAGATTGAAGAAATGCAGATAACCATACTAGATATAAGGTTTAAGCTTGGTTTTGGTCATAGATAAAAGTTCATTTGATAATGAAAAGGTGTCTAAGAGAGGACTCAAATTTATTTGTATCATAGAGATGTGAAGCCTATCAAGGGTTGTTTAATTAAGTTAAATTAAATAATTTTTACGTGTTGCATATTTATTTTATATTATATTTTAAGAGTGATAAATTTTATATGAAACAAATTTCAAGTACCATGCAGCAACATATTGGTCCATTGTTGTTTTAGGAGTTTCACTTTTGTATTAATTTTTGTGATGTAACAAATTGTTAGCTCATTGTATGTAAACATGTCCTAAAATGTTATATTTTAGATTTAATTTAGAATGTTATAAAATCATCTTGGATGATGTAATGTTAATTATTTTTAAACTAGGATAATTTAAATTATGTCTTGACATGAGTTTGCTTTAAATTCTTAGATAGGCTAACCTATACTTTGATTTTATTTAATAATAATTCTATCCTTTGAAAAATGTCAATAATGAAAGTTTTGTCTTGAATTATAAATTAAAGATGCTAAAAACATTAATTGTTGGATGATATTGAGAATGTGAAAGTCTTGGAAGGTGGGACACTAAATTGGTGAAAATATTGGATGATGAGAAAAGTTGAAATCTTTATTTGTAGGGTGTGAAAAGTTGATTGAGTCGATAACTTGGTAATGAAATAAATAGGAGAAACTCTATCAAAGTTTTAGAAAAATAAAAATCCATGCACTATTAGCGATTATATAACAAGTATATATGGAATATCATGTGATTAAATTTAAGGTTAAATTTATTGTAGTAGATAAATAATTCTCATATGAACCTAAGAAAAAGGAAGAGACATAGAAGAAGAAGTTTGGTGAAGAGGAACCTAAATGTACTGCTGGCAAATGGACAATCAGAAGTGAAGGCAAGATGTAAGGGTTCAATGTCAAATTTATGTGTTTTTATTTGTGAGGGGAATCATTTTGTGAAGGACTACCAAAAAAAAGAATAACTAAATGCTATCTTAGTGGAGGATGATGTTAAGAAATAGCATACACAAATCCAATGTATGTGTTAAGTGGCTGAATTAGATGATTCGATAAAAGGGTCAGCCTGATCGAGGGGGATTTGGCTTGGTCATACTACCTTGGGTGAGGGAGAATTGGGGGAGTTCTATGCATCTTAGTGAAGAAACATACCTTGGTGAAGGAAACAAAATCGGTTGTTATACGATGGACATAAGCAACAATATTGTCTATTTTCTATACTTACAAGTTGCACTCATTTGGAAAGTTGAATGAACTTATAAGGGTTCATTTGAGTTTTTTCAAATCTCTATATGGTTTTGTTTATAAAGAAAATGATGAAATACTGGGATGCTTATAGAAAGGGGTAGAATATTAAAATGTTTATAATTCATTCATCTCTATATGGTTTTGTTTATAAAGAAAAGGATAGAATACTGGGATGTTTATAAAAAGTGTCTAAATTTCATTAAAAAAAAAAAAGCTTACAAATGAATGAATTAGCATTTAGGATTGCAAAGGGAATGATTATTATTTGTGTGTAATGAGAAGTGTTGCATATAGTTTTCTAGAGATCATGAAATTGATCTCAACACATTGATTTGATTTTATAGAAAATAATCAAGACTCTAAAGATAAACAAAGTCATAACAAGGTTCAAAACAGGTTGATGATGGATTTTATAGAAAACAAGCAAGACCATAAAGAGGAACAAAGTCATAACATGGTTTAGAACAAGTTAATGATAGGAATGGTAAGTCCTTGTTCACCGCAAACTTCATGTGAGTAACAGGTTCATGCTAGCACAAATATAAACTAGGATGATAGACAGTCTAAGTCACAACAAACAGAGCTAACCTCGCAACAATAGGACTAGCAGTTGGCTGAGGAAGTTGCATCGGTGTTGTAGGTGGCATTTATAGCATAATAATAGGTGGTTATGGAGGTTATGAACATGACTAGTTATGGATAAACATGATCAAATCATGAGAGCATGGTTGGATAGACATGGGACATGGATAAAGCTATTCTTGACGCCATTAAGTTTATGAGAACATGAGGGAATAATAATACTAACTTAATGGAAAAAAAAAAAGACCCTCATATTCCAAACTATCCAAGTAATGATAGAAAAAAAAAATCCATAAATTGTTAACAAACCTACTTATTTTTATCATTGTTTTTCCTTTAAATGACCATTTTGTTGGCTTTCATGTATTTAAATTAACCCTTTTAAAATATAAGAAAATAATCATTATGCCATTATTGCATGACGAGAATTGTAAGAAACTCATTACTTGTTAGAACCATTTAGTGGACATACCGAATAAGAATTGAACTTGTGTAACAACCAAACTGATACCATTTAAGTTCATGAGGTCCCAATAACCAAAAAGGATGCTCACATTCAAAGGTTATTGAATATAATTCTCAGACTTATCTTCCTAGTTTATAATCAATATTAACTTCAAAAAACAAAAAGAAAAAAAAAACTTGTCAATATTTCTTTTTTGTTGTTTCCAATATGATGGTTTCTCAAATATTAGACAAGGATAAACCCTCTCTGGACATTTCTTTACCTTCATAAATTGAAGAACAAACTCTGGTGTCTTTTTACCACAAGTTATAACCATCATAGCCAAATAAAAATTGAACTTGTTAGAACCATTTAGTGGACATGCCGAATAAGAATTGAACTTGTGTAACAACCAAACTGATAGCATTTAAGTTTATGAGGTCTCAATAACCAAAAAGGATACTCATATTCAAAGGTTATTAAATATAATTCTCAGATTTCTCTTCCTAGTTTATCATCAATATTAACTTCAAAAAACAAAAAGAAAAAAAAGAACTTGTCAATATTTCTTTTTTGTTGTTTCCAATATGATGGTTTCTCAAATATTAGACAAGGATAAACCCTCTCTAGACATTTCTTTACCTTCATAAATTAAAGAACAAACTCTAGTGTCTTTTTACCACAAGTTATGACCATCACAGCCTTCAAAACACTCACTTGTTTTAATGACATTTTTCTTATGTTTAGAGAAACTATTTGTAACATCCCACATCAAAAGAAGAGTGTCCAAAGCTAAGGCATATTAAGGCAGTGGGTACCTAACCTTGTAGGACGCGTTTTGGGGCCTGTGGGCTGCCAGGAACAAAACCATGAGGCGTGGAAGCTTGGTTGGGCTGAGCCATAACGGATAATATTCTGCAAGGGAGAGTGGCTCGGGTATGTAATACCATATGTAAGGCCCTGGCTCTGGACACTCTTCTTTCAATGTGAGATGTTAATCTATCTCTCCAATTCTTCAAGCTTTCGGGTTATTTGTTGGAGATCCCCACTTTAAGAACGAGTCGTCCTCGGCTCTGATACCATATGTAAGGCCCGACCCACTCTCCCTTGAAAGAGATCTTGTACTGATATTATACCGGGACATGTTGATAAATTACAAAGAGATATGTTACTTAAATAATACTTTTCAGCCCTTTTCTTGTCCTAAAAAATAAAAAATCAGCCTTAAACAAGAAAATCATTCATCAAGACCTTAACTCTTAGTCTTATTTATATAAGGAAAGCAAATAGGCTAATGCTAGAAAAACTCTACTTCATGTTAAGCTAAGCTTAACAAGAGAAACTTTCAACATATATTCACCCACTCATTTGGTCTAGGGGCCTTCTAAGCCTAATAAGCAACTCTCAAAATTTATATCATCTTGGTCCATGGTTTTTGTCTCAAACATCAGCCTCTTGATCTATTCTAGTCGAGCTATAACTACTCTTGTCAAGAAATTCATTGCCACATTGCAACAGAACAATAGTTATATATATATATATAAACTGGTCTAAAAAGGACTTTAATGGATTCGGAACTAAAAGGCATAGATGATTTCTACATCGAAATGATCTTTTTGTGGACAAATTGGTAGCCAATTGTTTTTTATTTGCTAAGAGATGGTCAAATTGAAAAAATAGAGGATCAAAATGAAAAATATGAAAAAAATAGATTACAAACTAAAAGCTGGTGCGTAACATTCATTGTGAAGCTCTTACTCCCCGTATAAAAACTTTTCAACGCTTGTAGATTTTAAAAATTCAATTTTGGTACAAAATTTTATTTTTCTTATTTTTTTAATTTTTAGTTTGAGAGAAGAGAAAGAGTATATGGATTATGGTGGTGGTGAGAGAAAACATCAGTTTATACTGAATCTAACCACTAAAAAAGTTAATCTTAGTGCTTATAGAGGAGTTCCAGTTGAATATTTTTCACCTTTAAATTGGTTGGGAAAATAGATATGACATCAGGAAGTTTTGGAATTTATGTTTACTTTTTTCTTGGTTCATTTTTTAGGTTATTTGAATGTATAAACATATTTATTTAAATCTTTATGGTGTTTTTTTGGGTGAAATTATGGTTTAGAAACAAAATTTTAGGTGTAAAACACCCATGCCCCGATTTCTAGTAACTAGATAGCAGACAACGTGTCGTTTGTTTTTTTTTTAAAGAAAAAAAATCAAAGCCTAGGCACGCAGGCGGGGTTGACAGACTCATGCACCTAGTCTTTTTTTATTAAGGCCTGAAAGAGCTGGGCCACTTAAACCCACATGCTTAGGTTTTTTTTATATATTTTTTAATTTTATCATTTGATTTTGTTTTTTATATATATATATTTTCAATTTTATTGTTTAATATTTGGTTTATTTTAAATAGATATTCATAAGTTGTTTTGTTTTACTTTCCATTAAATTATTATGATTTCAAATAAATATTTTTTCATTTTCTTAATGCTTGATTTTATGAGAGTCTATTTTTGTTTTTATTTTTTTAGTAATCCAAGTTGTTTTTAAACTCACCAAGTTGACTGAGTCACATCAGGTTAACTCCCACAAGTTTAATTTTTTTTTTTCTATTAGAAAACATATTAGCAAAAACCTAACTTTTTTTTACATTAAAAAAGTTGATCTAACCCACAATATAGTGCATTCCAACAACCTAGAAATAATAATATATAATATTTTTTTGTTTATTTTTGGATATCAATACACATGAAAAAAGAAAAAGAAAAAAAATAGTGTTTGTGTCAACAATTTTTGGTTAAGGACTAGTTATTTGTCTCCTTTCTTAAGCTAGAGATTAAAAAATAAAAAAAAATAAAAACTTTATACCGAAATTTTGTTTTTAAAATATTGAGTAACCAAAAAGTTATCATTTAAAAAGCAAAAGGGATAGAGTAAATTTTTTACATTAAATTTAAGACCGTCACTCATTTTTTTATTTGTCATTTTCACTTTGACTCTGTATCTTTCAATCTTGTCATTTCTTGATTAATTTGTCTAAATTAGCCTTTAATTTTTTTTCCTATAAAAGTGTAATTAAGAAAACAAAAGTTGAGAGAAAAAAATTAAAAAAAGCATTCTTGTAATTTACAGTGCTCTATATATATAGGTGAATGATAAACAATTTCATCATGTATTTTAGTGTTTGTTAACTAGGAAGTAGGAGTAATTATTTTTGGTTTGGTTTGATTTTTATTTATAAAAATAACCAAACTAAAATTCTGTTAAATATAAAAAATAAAATCGAAATCAAACCGAAACCGATTCCAACCGACCAGTTTTGGTTCAGTTTGGTTTGGTTTAGTTTGATTATTTTATATTAAAAACCAAAAATTATATTATTTTTTTGGCTTTTGTTTTGGAATTTTTGATGGGATTGATTTCGGTTTGGTTTATTTTTAAACTAAACCGATTTGGTTCTGTTAAAGTTTTATGGTTTCAGGTTTATAAAACCGAAACCAAATCGAATCAAATATTTTTTAAAATATTCTAATCGGTTTAAATAATTTTTTTCATAATTTAATTTTTTTAATTTTTTTTTCTAATTTTCACAGTTTAATTAATTTATTGATTTTTTTCTCATCCCTGCACACTACTAAGAAGTAGATGTGTGCCGTTTGTTTTGGAAAACCGTTGTTACATCAAGAAGATGCTGTGGTTAGGGTATGTACCCCGTTTAGTTTTTTCTTGCAGGTCTTGGGTTCCCTTTTCTAACATTAAAAAAAAAAAAAAATGTAGTGTTATCCCACATGCGTAATTTAAATTTTAATGCACTGCCTAAAGAATTAGTAAATCTTTTTGTTAAAAAAAAAATGCCTAGGATTAGAATGAAAATAACATGGACGACAACAATAAGGCACAAATTTGATTTAAAATGCTTATCCTAAAAACGTTTTAAAAACGTTTTTGAAAAAATTTAAATTTTTTTTATTTTTTATGTTTCATATTAATATTTTTTTATAATTTTATATTATTTTGATGCGCTGATTTTAAAAATAATTTTTTAAAAACAAAAAAAAATTATTTTGATATATTTCATACTTTGAAAAGCAACCGCAACCATTTCTTTACTTCAAATTAATATTTTTTTAGTATTTTTAGATCATTTCGATGGGCTGATTTGAAAAATAATTTTAAAAAAATAAAAAATATATTATTTTAATATATTTTTAAATAAAAAAATACTTTAAAAAACAATCACAACTACAATCTCAAATACATACCATCAAATACATCCCAACACTTTCAACAATACACCAGTACATGCTTTCCCGTTGGCAATTCCATTATCGATGAGCAGACATTTATCCATATATCTGCTAATGTCGCCTACGACATGACAACAAGCGATG
>Ga0325411_1009450_pt1 | contig 10419 bp, 8 predicted proteins | sample PopdelMetagenome_13_FD_206181 | JGI IMG/M metagenome (GOLD analysis project Ga0325411, IMG submission 206181) | Populus deltoides microbial communities from Bellville, Georgia, United States - Xylem-PdIQD-R4 | ecosystem: Host-associated > Plants > Phyllosphere > Stem > Wood/Secondary xylem...
AGCCAGATGCTGGCTTTGCTCTTTTTGAGTCCGAGTCACTGAAATGGCCTGGTTTTGTAGAGTTTGATGATGTAAACAGTAAAGTACTTACATATTCTGCACAGGATAGGTAACTCCTCCATCATATAATTATATTCAATTGAAATTATTATTATTACCCTAGTAGCTTCTTCTCAATTTGACTTTTCATTTCCCCTTTATCTTCCCTTCCTTCATCAGTATATACAAGGTGTTTGACCTAAAAAATTACACAATGTTATACTCGATAGCAAACAAAAATGTTCAAGAGATTAAGATCAGGTATGTTCCTTTACATTCTTGCAGCTTTTCATTTGCTCAGCACCATGTTCTCAAGCGCACTATAATGTGCAGTTACACGAGCGCAAACTCATACATTTTTCTTTGAGATTAATAGATTAAACTGTTCAATGAAAATGTTCAAAAAGAGTGGTTGGGATTGCTGCATGAATGAGCTTACAGTTTCTTTGAGATTAATAGATTATACGCATACATTGTAACTCAGGGACTGCTATGCACTTCATGATTTTGAATTTCTAGTGTTGTTTCTTTGAGATTAGTTGTCAGGTTTAATAATGCATGTGCACAAGTTTAATTTCTATGAACTGTTCACCTTGTTTCCCACGAGCTTAGAGTTTCTCTGGTTTGCTTTTTGTTTTTTTCTCTGCAGTCCAGGGATCATGTTGTTGATTTTAACTAAAAGTGGTGGCTGTGTTCCTCTTGAGATTCTTTCGATAGAAGATGGCACTGTTCTCAAATCTTTCAATCATCTCCTTCATCGGAATAAGAAGGTGGATTTCATTGAACAGTTCAATGAGAAGCTTCTTGTCAAGCAAGAAAATGAAAATCTCCAGATTCTTGATGTAAGGATCACTGTTGTTATCTTCAAATATTTCTTCATCCATACTCAAAAATCTGATTTCTATGCCATGTAGGTCCGCGACTTTCAGCTAATAGAAGTTAGCAGAACTGAGTTTATGACACCATCAGCATTTATATTTCTCTATGAAAACCAGCTATTCCTGACATTTAGAAATCGAACTGTGGCTGTTTGGAACTTCCGAGGAGAGCTTGTAACTTCTTTTGAGGATCACCTTTTGTGGCATCCTGATTGCAACACTAATAATATTCACATCACAAGTGATCAGGATCTTATAATTTCTTACTGCAAGGCTGATTCTGACGATCCGTTGTCTGAAGGCAATGGTAAGTTGTTCAAAGTTTCCACACTAAATAAATGATATTGATACCGAGTTCTTGAAATAAAGAAAAATAAAGAAAAAATGAACGCCGCTCAACAATATTTGCATCCATATGCTGCAGGATCCATCAATATCAGCAATATCTTGACTGGGAAATGTCTTGCTAAAATAAAGGCAGGCAACAGCTTCCCAAATGAGAATGAATGCAGTCAGAGTTCAAAGAAGCACATGTGTGCCTCCACAGTGAGAAGCACAGCCGCAGAAGCTTTGGAAGACATCACTGCTCTCTTCTATGATGAAGAGCGCAATGAGATCTATACAGGCAATAGGCTTGGTCTAGTTCATGTGTGGTCTAACTGATTTTTTGACAAATCCTTGTTCGCTTGAGGTTGTTAATGTTTAATCAGATGGTTGAATGAGCATGCTGCCTGGATGTGAGAGTTCCCTGAAACTGTAACATTTACCACACTTGTACCATGTCATATTTCTTTTTGGTTTTGGAAATTGATTTCCTTGTGTCTGTTTCCCTCGAGAGCTTCCCACTCCCCATTGCACTTCATGGTTCTCTCATAGCATTCGTTTTCTGCAACCCCATTGTTTTCAAATGTCACATTAGTAGGTCTCTGGAGCAGTTAATGCTGGAAGTTTTGAAATAAGCGTCCAAGGGAGGGAGGGTGGGTGGGTCATTGTTGGAGTGGTGGGACCGCATGAAGTTCTTTCTGATCACCACAAACATGTAGTTTAGTTTAGGTCAGGTGGCGTATGAAGGCAAGACTAGTTTACTATGCATTTCACATGGATTGGAAGGAAAGCATAACCATGGAGAAGAGGGAATGCTTTACGATTTCCCAACCTCGTATTATAAATTCTCTCTTGCTTCCTGCATTTGAGGAGGAACGTCGTTATGTTTTCTGTCGTGGAAGAACAGGGTAGCTAGTCCAGTTTATAAAACAAAAGAGGGTTGCGAGCGAATTTAGTTTTATTGATTCATGCACGGCTCGGACATGTTTTGTTTTTGGCCCACTCCATGGATAGGACTCGCGACCGTTAATTTTATTGATTCATGAACGAGTGGTTAAGAGAATCAATGTTAGTAGACATAACAAGGATTGTACTGGAGAGAATTTCAGGTTGTGTTTCGAAATGTGGTATAAATTATGTTTTTTTTAATTTTTTAAAAATAATTTTGTTTAAACTGAAAAAAAAATGATTTCAGATCGTTTTGATATACTAATATCAAAAATAATTTTTAAAAAATAAAAAAATTATTTTGATGTATTTCTAAAAAAATACTTTGAACTGCTATTATTACTACAATTAGAAACACACCTTTATTGCTACTATACAAGAGAGGTAGTACTTATGTTTTTCGGGCTGTGTTTATTTGTGAGCTGACTTTTAAAACTTTGTTAAAAAAAAAACTATGCAGCTGCGATGTGATTGATTATATTAATAAAGTTTTTTAAAATATTTTTTTATTTTAAAATATATTAATATAATATTATTTTTATTTTTTAAAATTTATTTTATTATTAAAACATCAAAATAATATAAAAAATTAATTTTTTAAAAAAAATTTATACCACAAAAATAAACCTGGTTTTTACGCTACTATTTACCTTTCATAAAAATGAAGTAGTGGTTCAAGGGTGTCGGTTTTATTATTTTTTTTAATTATTAACGTGGGTGTCTGGGTCAGTTTGCGCGTACCTCAACTAATTCCATAGGCCATGAAGTTAACAATCATTTAAACTACTAGTGACCCTAAAGTTTGTGGGACTCGAACTGGTGATCTCTAGAGAGCAAATCTAAAACTTGACCAGTTGAGTTATATCCATCAAGGTTGGTGCTGGGCTTTATTGTTGTCATGTGTGTTATCCATTCTTATCATAGTTTAATTGAAAACTCCAAAATAATTTATCTAGAATAGTCAATAACTTTTACTTTTTTTAATTTTATTTTATATTTCAAAATTTTTTAGTTAACATAAGAAAAAATTACTTAATTTTTGTTTAAATCTTTTTCGTCTTGATGTGAGTCCCCCCTTGTATAGAAGAGCAACTAGTCTTGGTTCAGCGCTTCGCTTTTTAACAAACTATTTTTCTATACAAAAAAATTCATTGGAATGAGGTTAAAAATAATATAAAAAATCAGTCACAGTAAATGTTTAAAAACACTAATTAGAATTAAGTCAACACAGGATATCATGTCAAACTCGCAGTTCATATTAAATGACTGGAATAACTCGATATAAAAATAAAGAGAATTATAAAAAAAATTAAAAAAATGTGTTAACATTTTAAATATGTGACTCGCGTCATTAAATCTAAAACATTCAATCTAGAAAAATTAAATATTAAAGTATGAAATTGAAAAAAAAAATTCAATCATATAAAAGGATTTTAAAAAATAATAATTCAAATAATGAGGATCAAAACAACTATTATTATTATTATTAACAAGTAATATAATCACTATTATTAACACTATTAATATTAAAATTATTACCTTCATCATCATTATCATTATCATCATCATCATAATTATTGCTAGCATTATCATTATTAGTAATAATAGTAGCAGTCCTATTAATATTATTACTATTTTCACAACCATTATAACTATCATCATCACTATTAGTATTATTGCTACAATTATTATGGTCATTATTGTCGTGGCATGCACAGCATTGAATGGCAGGTCTGCCTCCTAAAATCAAAGACGATTTTGAATTTAATCATAAAGTTATGATTTGAGGGAGTCACCATCTAGTATCATAGTCACTAAAAAACCTATGGTCTGCGAGAGTTTAAGTAAGGGGACTCGTTATGTAAGGAGAAAACGCATCACTCTAGTGCACCCTACCTAAGATAAGTTGCATTGTTGATTGATTGTTATTATAAGTCATATTTCTATTTATTGGTCTCATCTAGAGTTCAAGTCCTGTTAGTATTATTATTATTTTCACAACTATTACAACTATCATCATCACTATTAGTATTATTGCTACAATTATTATGGTCATTATTGTCGTGGTGTGCACCGCGTTGAATAGCAGGTCTGTCTCCTAAAATCAAAGAGGGTTTTGAATTTAATCATAAAGTTATGATTTGAGGGAGTCACCACCTAGTATCATAGTCACTAAAAAACACATGGTCTGCGAGAGTTTAGGTAAGGAGACTCGTTATGCAAGGAGAAAACGCATCATTCTAGTGCACCCTACCTAAGATAAGTTGCATTGTTGATTGATTGTTATTATAAGTCATATTTCTATTTATTGGTCTCATCTAGGGTTCAAGATAGATCTCTCTTCGTGAGAAAATCTCTATTTTATTGGGATAAATCCTAATTATTTAAAGATCAGATTATAGCATCGCATTTATTTTCTACTTTGTATTTTTAATACATGAAGCTATACTTTACAATGTAATTTTATACCCTCAAATATCAAAGTCTATAACTAATTCCTAATGTTTATTGCTAGTAGTTCATTTAATTTAAAGCCTGGAGTATGCATTACGTTGTAAAATTCATACCCAAATATTAATTAAACAAATTCATTTTTGGGGGATTTTTGAAATTTTAGTCAAATCATAATGGATAATCATAAACCGATTACAATATCCATTTTGATACTTTTAAAACATAATAAAAATGCATTTTTTTTCTTTAGAAAATATACATGAAGAAACTTTAGAATTTGACCATATGCATAGAAATAAAAAATATTTTGGTATTTTTTCAAATGAGGAATTTTTTGAATTTTTTTAATTTTTTGAAATTTCAGATAAAAATCAGGTATTTTTAATATCGAGTTCATATCTTACAGTGGAAATCTACAACTCAATATTAGGCAAAGTTGTTGAAAAAAACACGAGGGACCCATAAATAATTTTAAAATAATCCCCAGTTTTTTCAAAATTCTTGAAAACCATTTGGGGCTTGTCAGACAAAAGCATACAAATGCATTTTAATCAAGCTATTTTGACCACAATATCAACTCCATGCAAGCTATTTATTCAATAACTCAACAATTAAAAAAACAACAATACCAAGAAATCAAACATCAAGTCTTGTTAACTTCATGAATTATACTCAAATTGCATGGCAACTCAAATAAATCAACATAAGCCCAAGCATAAATCATGAATCAAGAATTAACATTCAATTAGCGGTCATGACTCTAAGAAAATAAATCAAAATCCACCATAAAATGATCAAATCATTTCAAAATGAAAACACGCATCAAACCAAATAAATGCCCAAAGAGTCTAAAATTATACATAACAATAAACATTGCCTCAAATTTCGTAGTATTTTAGCAATTTTTTCAAAAAAAATAATTTGAGTTTATGGATTTACCTTTAAAGGTGTTTGATGTGTCCGAGAAATACTAAAATCAAGCATGAAGAGTGCTAAAATAGTACTAGTGTGTGTATCTATGTGCCGCCACCACTGCCGACAGGTGGATTCAAGCGCCACCACTTATAGAGGTGAGTGAGCTGGTGGATCTGATGCTCTTTCATCTTCTTTTCACCTTTGGACCGGTAGTGAAGCAAAAGGACCTCTGAGTGAGGAGATCTGCTTGATTGAAGATTTTGTCTTCCTCTTTTTTTTTTCATCACATTTGTTTCTTTTTCCTTCCTTACTACTTTTTCATCTAATATTCTCGTCTATGATGGACTATTATAGGTCTATTATAAAGGTGGTGTGGCTTTGCAATGGTCATCATAAATTGTTGGTGTAGGAGGCTGCTACTTGAGAGCGGTCATTGGTGGCTTGTTGGTTTCAATAATGGAGGAGAGTGGATCTTCAATTGAGGATAAGTCTGGTGGCACTGGTTCTAGTTGCTGGATCTTTGGTGATGATATGTTGTCAAGGACGCCGCTGATGGAAGGAGAAGATAACGTTATACTCTTTAATTAATGGAGGTCATAGTGGAGATTTCTGGGTTTTTTTTTAGAAACCATGAAGTAAGAGGTGTAGATAATTTATGATAAGTGATTAGTATGGTGGTCTATGGAGGAGATGGGGTTGCTCTTGGTCGGAATAGTGAGGGAAGGCAGTTGAGAGGTGATTTTTGTTTCTTTTTTAATGTGTGGTTGGATGGATGGTTGAGTGTGTAGTGAGTTTGGTAAGCTCACTTGGATAGATGGTTGAGAGCTTAGAGAGCTAGATCTGATAGTTGTGGTAGGAATTGTCAATGCTTGCTAGCAAATGTGTTTGAAAAAAGGGTTAGGGTATTTTGTGAGTGAGTGGCAGAGAAAATGTAGGAAAAGTTTTTTTGTTTTTTCTTTTCCTTCCTTAACTTTTTTTTCCTCGCTCTCCTTTTTTGTGTGAGATTCCTTCATTATTTATAGGTAAAAAAAATTATTTTCTTCCCTTCAATTGCTTGGTATCCAAGTAACTTAAATTTACTTTAGTGCCCCATTTTTTTCATGTTTAGTCCTCTTAAACATTTATTTTATATATATATTTTTTATTTTGATTTTTTTGAAAAAAACATTGAGAAAAATTAATCAATGATTTTGAAAATGGCACATTAAAAGTTGAATGCATTGAAAAAAAATTCTTAGAATTCTAAATTCTTTTGAGAAGACACTAAAAATACTAAAAATAATGCAAATACATCAAGAATATATTTTTTAATACTACTACCACTACTACTACCATTATTACTAATATTATAACCATAATTTTTATTATTATTACCATTACCATTATAATTATTACTTTCACCATTATCATTATCATTTTAATACAATATTATTACTATTACTATTACCACCATTATCACCACTATTAATATCATCATCATTACTATCATTACCACCACTATCATCATCATTATTATTATTAGTATTATGATCAATAATATTATTTTTTCATTACTATTTTTATTTTTGCCGCCACTACCACCACCACCACCACCACCATCAATAATAATATTATTATTTTCATTAATATTTTTATTTTTACTACCACCACTATAATTATTATTATCATCATCACTATTTTCATAACTAGCATTATTGTTACTATTACTATTACTGTTACTATTACTATTACTATTACTATTACTATTATATTAGCATCATCATCATCATTACTACTACTATTATTGCACCCGACATCGCGACGACCTTTAAAAATCAAATTTGTGGAAAAGAACAGATATTTGATATCTAGTTAGATAGAAAAAAAATCTTGTTTAAGGAGTTTCCACCTAGTATTATGGTCACTAGGAACTCTAACTGGTCAACATATATTCTATAATGCGAGACTAGTTACGTAAAAGAGAAGATATTATCATCCCTTAGGCATCTTACCTAAGGTAGACTGCATTGTTGGTTTTGTCTTAAATTGCTAAGGGTTTATTTTGTTTTGTTTTGTTTTTTTATAGTTTTCTTATAATATTTCTGACTTTAGTGTCAGTGAATATTCGACTACGGATACTTCCAACTCTTGTGTTGATAAATATTACATAGCAAATATATATATATATATATGGCTTGACTATAACACTAGTGAATAAACTAATAAAATGAATTTAAAGCAAAGCAAATATATATAATGAAAAAAAACAAGTATATATTGCATACCAGATTCACATTTCACAGTAAAAATTCACAAATAAAATATATAGTGAAATCATCAAAAATAAAATATGAGGGACCCATAAATAAATAAATAAAAAAAGATTCATGATTTTTTTTTGAAATTTTTTGATATACAAAAATGTCTATTTGGGTAGATATCAAAATAAAATAAGATGAAATAAAAAAGTAAGATAGAAGGGTGTGTTTTGCAAAATAAATATTTGGTCCAAAAAAATTGGGCTGGCTGGGCTGAGGCCCAGGCCCAGACTGGTTTCAGCTATTTTCTGATTTTTCTTTGTACGGCTGGGCTGGACCAGCCGGCCAGTCTGATCAACCGGGCAGGACTGCACGCGTGAGTCCTTCACGCATGCTTGCTGCAGGAGGGGAGTAATTAAATTTGAAAGGCGTGAACAGTTGCCTTCTACACGAGGAGTGAATTAAAATTCAGAAAGCGAAACTTACCTTTCACTCCCAGCAAACTTCTTCTTTTCTGTCTCAGCCTGGGAGCTCTGCTTTGGCTACGTTTCCTTCTCTCTGAACAATGCTGAGGTTGAAGAAGATGATGGTTTTCCTCCTTTTGTAAAGAAAAAAAAGTCCTTTCGTTTCTTTTTCTTTGGTTGGATCGGGTGAATCAATCACCAGATCTTCCTTCTGTTTCTTTTTTATTGTTTTTCCTCTTCCTCTCTCTTGTGTTGTTTTCTTGTTCTGTCTCTCTCTGTGTTGTTCTTATTTCTGTGTTTTCGTCTGGTTTTTTTTTCGTTTTCCTCTTTTGTCTCTGTGTTCCCTCTCTTTTTTTCGTCTGTTAAATCTTCTGTTCACCCCCTGTGTCGTTCTTTCTCTGGCTTTTATAAAGCCAGAGAACGTGGATAATGATCTTGGGAGTCACGTCCGTCCATGCGTGCTTGAGGGAAAACTGGGGAGTTTGTAATGCATCGTGTGGGACATGACCCATGATTTGGAGCAGCTTCTGAATTGGCATTCCCTGGATGAGGAAAACGGTGATGAATAGTAGTTTCATGAACGACGCCGTTTTCACCTGACTGATATGGCTAATTTCAACTTGCCCCCTGAAGTTCTGACATTTAGCAATTGGGATCTTATTCAAGGAATTTGTTTTTTTTAATTTTACCCCTGGATCAATTGCAATTAAACCCCTGGATTTCGGCGTCATTTACAAAACAGTGCTTGGTTTGCAATTTAATCAATTCCATCCTTAAAAAACTCTTTTAACTTTTAATTCTTTCAAAATTATCCTTGGAAAAATCAATTAACCCCGCTATAGATCATTGCCTATTCATTTTGGTCCATGGACTTTAATTCCTTGCAATTTCAACCCAAATCAGCCCCAAACTTTGATATTTTTTCAATTAAACCCTTGATTGTATCAATTAATTAAATCAAAGTTTAATTAAGCCTCTAAACTTTTTAATTCTTCCATTTTTTGATCAAATTGACTCCAAAATTTATAATTTCATCCTTATCAATCCTCGAATTTTTAATTTATATTGTCTTAACTCAATTCTCAAAATATTTTTATATTCATTCACTTTTTTTGTTATTTATTTATTTAAAAATTTAAAAATTGAGTTACGACAACTATTATTATTAACATTACTTTTATTATTATTATTGAAAAAAATAAAAACCTTGAAATTGATTTGAAGAATATAATTAAAAACTATAAAATCTTTGACAAAAGGGCTAAGGAAAACAATAAGAAATAAAAAAAAGGAATTAAATTGAAATTATTATTATTATTATTATTATTATTATCATTGAAAAAACAAAAAAAAATCATAAACTTGATTTAAATGATAAAATTTAAAGTAATAAAAACTTTGAAAAAATGAGAAAGAAAAAAAAAAGAAATTAAAAGAAGAATGACAAAAGAAGAATGACCAAATCAAAAAATATTATATGTATAAATTAGGAATTAAGGGTTAGATTGAAAATTAAAAAAAAAAGACCTTTCACATGAGGGAAAATGACCAAAATACTAAAATCATACTAAAAGAATTGAATTTGAAATACTAATAACAATGAGGATTATGATTCTTTTATGGGGATAGCAGAGAGAATCAAAGGGAAAAAAAGAAAGAAAATGTCATTGGCGATAAACCGGTCACATTTTGACTACACATGCCACTAATTATGGAGGAGAAAACGACGAGGCATCAAATGTAAAGGCAGAAAGCTAATGTTTACCACTAGGAGCCACTGCACATGTCTTTCAAAGTACACGACATATCCAATGTGCCAGCTAGTAAATTTTCTAAAATAAAAAAAATATTATTTGAATATTAAATTACATCATTGCCCTCTACCAAACTAACAATTAACAGAAAAATCAAGAGCAAAAGACCCTAACACCCCTGGCCCCAACGAATTAATTTTTTAATCCAAGGGTACATGTGTAATTCTACTATATATATATATATATTAAGAATACAAATTCCTATATATCCCTATTCAAAACTATTTTTGTTGTTTTACTTTTTATTAAAATATTAAAAATATAAAAATACTTTTAAACAAACCACCCTGTAAAAATACCAATATGCTCCTGAATAAAAGGCAAACCATTTTTTTCTTCTCGAAGA
>Ga0325411_1009453_pt1 | contig 10417 bp, 11 predicted proteins | sample PopdelMetagenome_13_FD_206181 | JGI IMG/M metagenome (GOLD analysis project Ga0325411, IMG submission 206181) | Populus deltoides microbial communities from Bellville, Georgia, United States - Xylem-PdIQD-R4 | ecosystem: Host-associated > Plants > Phyllosphere > Stem > Wood/Secondary xylem...
CCAATCATCATCAGATGAGAGATGATCAAAAACTTCACCAAAATCATTAGCTTGCTTTTTGACTTGGTTATCCTTTAATTTCAGATTGCACATTACAAATACCAAGTCATTCATTTTTTTCTGGTGCGAACGATTTCTTCGTTTTGTATGAACCTATGTAAGCAATTCAAATTAATACCATATAAGATTCTTATAAAATATAAAAACATTAAAATTAAAAAGGAAAAAACTTACCATCTCAAATGCACTCCAGTTTCGCTCGCATCCAAATGAACTACAAGTCAAGCTTAGAACTTGAATTGCAAATTTTTGTAGCTCTGGACATTCATCCCCATAAAAATCCCACCATTTAGTTGGAGTCTTTTTATCCCTTGTTATCTTGGCAGCCTCAATACCGAACAACCCACTTGCATCCTTGAATGAATCAAGTTGCAAGTCAATTTTACACCTTTCACTTGCATCGGGCACCATCCTTTCTAAGCATTGATATAATCCAATTTTAATGTTGGCATTAACTTTAAAATTAGAATTATAATGATAATGAGGATTCAAATAATATGCTGCTGCATGTAAAGGTCTGTGAAGTTGAAGTTCCCATCTTGCATCAATGATATTCCATATAGGCATATAACTACAAAATAAAAATAAGAATATTATCATCAACATTACATGACCTAGCTAGTAAACATTATAATCAACTGATAGTAGTAAATAAATAATTAGCAAGATATATAATCAATACCTTTTTTTTTACAGAACCAAAATTCACTTGTATCTTCTCTTTTGCTTGATCCATTGCTTCATATATAAAACTCATAGCTGATTTCTCATCTGAATCAACTAATCGAAGAACTTTTATCAGAGGATATGCTGTCTTAATACATGTAGTAACATCATGCCAAAACTTGCTGTCCAAAACACAACTTTGAATTCGCTTCCCTTCTTCTGTTTTTGAAAACCTACATGACCTCCATTGGATGGAAGTAAACATTGTCATTAACTGTATCTTACAATCACTCAAACATCCAAGAGTTAAGTATGCAGTAGCAAATCTAGTGGCAGCAGGCCTAATCAAATCCTTTCCTTTTGTAAAGTGTCTGAGCATGGAAATGAGAATAGTTCTTGAATATATGTATGAGGTGATTCTCCTCCCATTAGCAATAGTTACTTTATGGACCTCTAGTTTCTTCTCAAAATCTTCCAATATCAAGTCAATACAATGGGCAGCACATGGTGTCCAAAACAATCTTTTTCTTTTTCCCATCAATAATTGCCCTGCTGCCTTATAATTTGCAGCATTGTCAGTGACTACTTGCACCACATTTTCCTCTCCAATCCTCTCCACAATAGCATCCAACATCTCAAATACTTTATCAGCAGTCTTGGATATATTAGAGGTATCTACGGATGATAAAAAAATTGTCCCTTTAGGACTATTAACCAAAAAGTTGCAAATAGAACGCCTTTTCTTATCAGTCCATCCATCAGACATTATTGAGCAACCTGTTTTTTTCCATTCTAACTTGTACTCCTCAAGCAAGTTGATCGTGTGATCTACTTCTTGCTTCAAATACTTTTCTCTAATATCATGGTAGGATGGAGGCTTAAAACCTGGCCCATGCTTTGCAACCAATTCAAGTGCCTTAACAAATTCAAGGTTTTTCACACAGTTAAATGGAATAGCACTGGTGTAGAAAAATCTTGCAATTTGTCGACATGCTTCTTCTCTAAGATCCTTTTTTAGCAGCTGATTGGTGGTGGTTTATGTACTTCCACTCCCACTCGCTACTCTCTTTCCTTTGTCCACCGAGGTAATTTCATTCCCTTCATCATTATCTTCATCTTTTCCAATATATTGGAAAGCCTTTCTTTTCTTCTCAGATGCTTCTTGATTTTTCACCAGAACATTCAAAATTATCTTCTTTACATCTTCTGGTACTTGCTGGCATGGCTCAACATCCTTTCGAGTGCAAGCCAAATGATGCTTGAAACGGTAAATGCCTCCACTAATAATTTTCTGACAAAACTTACACTGCACTCTTTTTGAATTCTTGTCAACATCTATACCATATTGCCATCCCACGTCAAGTCTATTGCCACTTGTAGTTTTTTTAGATGCCATGTATCCTACAGTTCAAACCACTCTTGCTATAATATTGGACATAATTAAGATTATACATTCACACACCACTATTATGGGGAAAATTCAAGCAATCTGAACAGTAGACAATAAAAGTTCAAGTATAAGCATGCGGCATTTGCATGCCTATATATCACTAGGTAGATCAGGACAGTGATTAGGAAGTTTCCAAAGCCAACAACTCCATGTATCAAGATCAAGCTAAAAATGGCAGTGGAATGGGTGCACATTTACATGATTTGGCAGAACAAAGGAATAAGGAAGCTAAAGGAGACCAATTGCATTACTTTAAAATGATTGTTCATCACATTTAACTGATTGATATACTGGCAAAAAACTGATTGTTCATCACATTTACTTAAAATGCATAAAGCTTAATGAAATGCCTCAATCACTGAAACAAAAACTAGTGCAGTAATCAACAACTCAATACAGGACTACAGGTTATATCTTGGACACAATTCTGACAAGGAAATATGAAAGAACAAGTGCAATGCCAAAGCATGTAAATGGTTACACAATTACACTCTCTCTCACGAAAAAAGGAAAACAGAATACACTCAATACAGTGCAAACCAAATATCACGAAATCAAAGCCTTGCAGGATGATACCATTTGAGAGATGCAGTCTGTATTAAATTGCTATCCAGTAATACACAAAAAGCCTAGATAAATTAAACGCAAAAGGCATTCCAAACAGGTGCATCAATTGCAGTTTTTGGATTTATAAAATACCTGGAAATTGGAATGCAAAAGCCTGGAAATTGGAATGCTTCGTTGCTTCCTTGCTTCGCTGAATCTGCAACACGCCAACACCGAAGCAAACATGATCAAACAGAGCATAGGTGTGAGTGTGAGGTTTCACAGAAGATAAACAATGAATTCACAGCATACCCAGCTCAGTTTTTATCTCTAATCACCACCATTAGACAGAAAAAAACAAAGCTTGGGATTGAGAATCAATTCTTACCTTCTTCTCGCCAATAACGCTCCGGATCGGGAGGGGAAGTGATTTATGAATTTGCTGGGGAAAGGGAAAAGGGGAAGGGAGGCAGGGTCCTCAGGGAGACTGGAAGAGTGTGAGACAGGGAGGGGAGGGGACGATTGGACGAAGTCTAGAGTCGGAGTGTGAGATAGAGACGAATTGGGTGAGGGTGGTCGCCTGGTCGGGTGGGAATTGGGAAAGAAAAGAGATTGTGAGAGACAGGGACGAAGACAAAATTTGTGCATTTCTAATTTTGCCTTTGGTCCGGTGACATTTAGGCTAAGTCGTGAAAACGGTACCGTTTTTTACGTTTTTGCGATTTTCTACGTGTTTATGCGATTTTGAACAGGTTTTATGCTATTTTAAGCATTTTCAAGTTTTGCCTCCATTTCTACACGTTTTAGGGGCTTTAACTCGTAAAATCGTACGATTTTACGAGTTAAAACGCATTTTTAACAACCATGGTCCCAAGTTTGTCCTTAAGAGATGACATTCATTCTCAAGAGTCCTACAAATGTTACTCCAGTATCCTGGAAGGTAAAAGAGAAGAATGACCCTATCTTAACAAAGAAAAGGATAATTTATCCTATTCATATAAGAGACAAGCAAGTAGTTGATGTTGATTTAGGCAAAGATGATGATGCCCAAACATATGTTTACATAAAGAAGATACCATTTGTGATTCTCAGTGCAAAGAGAATGAGTGTTTCAAAAGATTCTCTTAAGAAGAAATCCACCGCCTCGAGCAAAGGAAGTGCACAATTCTTTTTTTCATAATTGGTAAATGAACACCTTTTTTTTCTGCACGTCTCATCATTTTTTTTTAAGAAGATGCTCACAATGATATGTGTGTATGAGGAGAAGGAAGACAATATTGAAGGAATTTTAAATGTTGAAGGTAATGAACATGAAGACAATGATCATCATTGGAAATGTTTAAAGCGTACCAAGAAGGTGTTCAATCCTTGTAGACTAATGCATCAATCATGCCAGATAATGTTAATGAATTGGTTGGATACTTATTTTGTTCTTCGATTCATGTCATTTATCATACGTTAACCTTTTTTTTTATGTGATCTTAACTTCAACACCAAGAGATCCTTTAGATGTTCCATTAGGTCCAATTACAAGACTTAGAGTAAAGAGGTTCAATGAGGCAATTAATGGACTTCTTCAAGATTCATGGGCTAAAATGAATTTTGAGAGGATATCAAAAAAATAAAGAACAAACCTTGATTAATTTTATTCATGTTCAAAAAGGACTTGTAGGGGAGCTTCCAAACATTACAGAAAGATTGGAATAAGAATGTTCAAATCTTCTAGTTTTGACATTTCTATACTTTTTTTTCCATAATTGGAGCTCTAGAATTAATTTTAATATGATTCTAGTTGCATTGAAAAGTAGACATCCACACATTTGCAATGACATATGGTAGACCTTCTAATTCATCAAGACAAGGGAGAACCATTCATTTTAAGTTGGGTTTCAATTCTGCTAGCAAATTATAAAATTCAACTTTGGGCTTGTTCTAATTAGTTGGATTATTATTTATTTATCTTTTAATTTATTATAGGGTATATGATGTAAGATCCCACATCAAAAGCGAGCGTCCAGAGCCAGGGCCTTATAAATGCATGCTCACTTTGACTAGTAAAATGCGTTTCGGGACCATGCGTGGCTGCCAAAAAAAACCCGTGAGGGGGACCTGGGTGGAAGCCCTGGATATGGGTGGACTAGGAGGCCCAAAGCGGACAATATCTTGCTAGTAAGGTGGGTGTTACATTTGGTATCAGAGCCGAGGACGGCTCGTCTTAAGGTGGGGGGATTGTAAGATCCCACATCAGAAGCGAGCGTCCAGAGCCAAGGCCTTATAAGTGCATGCTCACCTTGACTAGTAAGACGTGTTTTGGGGCCATGTGTGGCTATCAAGAACAAACCCGTGAGGGGGACCTGGGTGGAAGCCATGGACATGGGTGGACTGGGAGGCCTAAAGCGGATAATATCTTGCTACTGAGGTGAGGTGTTACATTTACACCCCACCTCACATCAAAAGCGAGCGTCCAAAGCCAGGGCCTTATAAGTGCATGCTCACCTTGACTAGTAAGACGCGTTTAAAACCTTGAAGGGGACCTGGGTGGAAGCCCTGGATATGGGTGGACTGAGAGGCCCAAAGCGGACAGTATCTGACAGGGCCAGTGTGTTGCGCTACTCTGAAAGACGCGTTTTGGGGCCATGCGTGGCTGCCAAAAACAAACCCGTGAGGGGGACCTGGGTGGAAGCCCTGGATATCGGTGGACTAGGAGGCCCAAAGCGGACAATATCTTGCTAGTGAGGTGGGGTGTTACATTTGGTATCAGAGCTGAGGACAGCTTGTCTTAAGGTGGGGGGATTATAAGATCCCACGTCAGAAGCGAGCGTCCAGAGCTAGGGCCTTATAAATGCATTCTCACATTGACTAGTAAGACGCGTTTAAAATCCTGAGGGGGACCTGGGTGGAAGCCCAGTGAAATAGGTGGACTGAGAGGCCCAAAGGGGACAGTATCTGACAAGGCCAGTGTGCTGTGCTACTCTGAAAGACGCGTTTAAAACCCCGAAGGGGACCTGGGTGGAAGCCCGGTGAAATTGGTGGACTAGGAGGCCTAGAGGGGACAGTATCTGACAGGTCCAATGTGCTGCGCTACTCTGAAAGACGCGTTTAAAACCCTGAGGGGGACCAGGGTGGAAGCCTGGTGAAATGGGTGGACTGGGAGGCCCAAAGGGGACAGTATCTGACAGGGCTAGTGTGTTGCGCTACTCTAAAAGACATGTTTTTGGGCCATGCATGGCTGCCAAGAACAAACCCGTAAGGGGGATCTGGGTGGAAGCCCTAGACATGGGTGGACTGGGAGGCCCAAAACAGGCAATATCTTGCTAGTGAGGTGGGGTGTTACATGTGACATTTAAGGTTTATTTGGGTTGGATTTTATTTTATTATTTTAGTTATTTTAGGCTTTTAATGTTAAGGTCTATTTATCAAGTTTGGATCTATTAAGTCAAATTAAGGTTAGCTTTCTACTATGTAAACCAATTGTTAACATTGATTTAGGGTTGATGAATTTTTATCAAAAGTTGTTGCATATTGTGTGTTTATTTCTCTTTGAATGGTTGAATGATTCATATACCAAGTTCATGATTGAACTTGCAAACTCTCTAAAGAATTGATCAACTTCGTTGTAATTTATACTTCTCGTTTGCGTCTTGTTATAAGTGTAAGGTGGGAGTGATAAATTTCATATGACTTTGATTCTCTAATACAAGGTTTTTTTGGTCAAGTTGCAAACTTTCTTCAAACCTCAAATTAGCAATCTAAAGAACAATTCCACATCAGTTTGGTATTGGAGCAAGACTAATTTCTGGTTATATCTCTTTAATTTTCATTGTTACAAGTAATTCTAGGGTTTTCTTTAGATCTTTCCATGTTTAGTGTTTGTTTTCTTGTTTTTCTTGGTTTCTTTCTCTCTAGGGTTTCAGCTAATAAAAAAGAAAAAAATTAATTCTTGATTAATCTTTATGGTGTTTTGGTTTTTTTAAAAAAAAAAAAAGAAGAAGAAGGAAAAAGAGAATAAGCTTTTGATAGGAAAGAAGTCTTGAAATTGCCCAGAAAAAAATTGAATACAAACAACAAATTATATTTATCTTTGTGACTTAAGAAATTCAGAACCTATTAAAAAAAATCAAAATCACAAATCTTGAAAGAATTCTTGGAGAAGCAATTCGGAAATTTTGGATCTTGCATGAACTAGGGTTTAGCTAAAACTTGTCTTGAGAATTCTTAGTGATCTTGATTGAATTCTTGCAAATTTAGGTAGAATAGAATTATCTTGCATCAATTTCTTTAGATTCTTGATTTATTGCATCGTTTTTTTTATTTTCTTGAATTTCATAGTTTTTGTTGTATCTTAATAATAATTCTTGCTTTTATTTCATGTCCTCATTTTTATCATTATATTCACATAAATTTACATTTCTACTCGTAAATTTATCCTCAAGTTTTGTTTTGAAAAGTTTGAATAATTGTTGATTCTTGAGTCTTTAAACATAAAATAAATCATTGCGTAGTTTGGTTGATTGTTTGATAAGTTGCTAAGTTACTTTTAAGAACCAAAGTTTGAGAATATAGTGGTAGTAGCGAGATTATTAGAGTGAAAAGCCTAATAAATTATATGAAACACAAGAGGAGTAAATTTTATTGTGAGGATAAACACGTGAGGTTTGTGTGAGGAAAACATTTCTTTTCTATTAACTGTTATTTCAGGTACATACAATGTCTTCACAAGGTGTTGGAAAAAAAAGAAGCAAGAACTATAGAGGAAAGGCAGGATAGAATGGAAGTTATGGTAGAGGTATTAATAAGTTTGATGAGATGATTAGTAGATAAGGAGTTTCTAGTTGTAAAGAAAAGGAAGTTAAAATGTTTGTCATTAGGGCTACAATGAATGATGAGAGTGTGGATGATGATTCTAAAGCAGAAGAAAAGGAGGAGGATGTAGTTAATCATGGTAGAAGACTTCAAATGCAACAAAACCCTATATATAAGTCACAACCTAAAAGGAGAATTAGAGGTAGGTCACGATCAATTAATATATTTGGCCATCATAAGACTTATAAGGAGCATGATAGTTTAAATCATAATTTAGGTGGTATTAAACTCAAAATCCCAGGGATTCAGGGAAAGAGTGATCTGGGGGCTTATTCCACCAACCGACCTCCACCACGCCTGAAATAGTCATCGTTTCTTCCTCTCTCTCACCTATGCAAAATCCTTCTTCTTTCCCCCATGATCGACTCCAATCACCATTCCTCGTAGCAACGCCGCCCAAACCATCAGCTCAACCTCCTGATCACGACCGAGACTCCTGCGTCAAGTGAGTCGTTCCTCAGTCAACCTCCATTTTCTGCAAATCATTTCGGCTGCATGTAGAACATGAACTACTACTGTTCATGTTCTACAAATAATTAACTTTGGGGTGGGTTGGACGTGTTCTAGCCCAGCCCAAATGGTTGGTCCGGTCCGGCCCACCCCCTAAAAGGATCAGTTTTGTTGGGCTGATTTCAGCCTAACCCGGCAAGGTTCGACCCAGTTAGTTGTCCGACCCAGCCCACATATTTAATTAATATTATATTATATATATTTCTTAAAAAACAAAAAAAATCCAAAAATTCTTTCAAAAAATTTATGATTTTCCCACATGTTTTTCTACTAATTTTGCTTAATATTGGGTTGTATACTTACACTGTAAGATACAGATCCGGTATTAAAATACTTTGTTTCCTCTGAAACTTTTCAAAAAATATTAAATATTTTAAATTAATTTCCCCTTTCAAAAAATAAAAATATATATATTTTTTGTTTTCATGCATACGGTCAAATCCTAAAAGTTTTCCAGTCATATCTTCATAAAAACAAAAATTGCATCTTTCTCATGTTTTAAAATGCAAAATAGATATCGTGACTAGTTTATGATTATCCATTAGGGTTTGGCTAAAATATCAAAAATCATTTTATAATTTTTTTTTTTTTTACTTTAGATGTAGACTTTAATAACCTGTGGGGTGTAAAATTACACGATAGAATACATCCTCAAGTATTAAAGATACAAGGTGTAGAAAATGTGATGCTAAAGTTCAGACTCTAGAATGGTTAGGATTTAATTTGATAAGGTAGAGACTCTCTCATGAAGAGAGATCTACCTTGAACCATAGATGAGACCAATAAATAAAAATCCGACCTAGAAAAACAATCAAATAACAATGCAGCTCATCTTAGGTAGGGTGCACTGGGAGTGATGCATCTTCTCCTTGCACAACCGGTCTCTTACCCAGACTCTTGCAAACCATAAGTTTCTAGTGACTATAATAATAGATGGCGATTCTTGAATATTAATTATAATGTTATGATTAAATCCAAAAAACTTTCTAACATCACACCTCATCAAGAGGTATAATAAGGTATGATAAAACTCTATTGTTGCCGACGTCACGGGACACCCGCAACAGACCTATGGAATAATGCTACGGAATACCTACAAGCAGGGACATGGGATATGCAAAAAGGCAAATACCTAATTGTAGTTCCATTGATCTAGATATCTAGTCTTAAAAGGGTAAATTCCACCTTTTACCATTGAATTACTCCTCCAGTTCTTTCAATCACCAAGTAAGAATTCTCCTACAAAATTAACCATATTAAGAAATTCCCAGCTTTCCTTGGGCAGAAATAAATCTTGCACTCGTAAAGACCGTTTTCGCATCCAAAACGTTCCGCTTTCGCACCTGAAGATGAAGCTAGGCCGGTAAATGCAGTCCGGATAGTATTGCCTCGACGAGACTAAAATTAATTAAAGTATTCAAAACCACCAGGAAACTAGGACCAAAAGATTTAAACCCAGACACAAAATTTGGTTTGGTCATCCCTAAAATTTGAAATCACCTTTCTAAGGTAAGCAGACAGCAGCAAATCATATAAAACGAACTCGGATATGATGCAAGACACCTCGATTGACATTGCTTTTGCTGTCAGGAAGAAAGTTGATGTAAACATGTTACAGTAGCTGTTTTCCAACAATGTAAAGTTCACCTAAGGGATATAACTCAAATGGCGACGAGGGAGTTTTTTTTAGTATTCCGGTCACCCTCCACCAGCTGGATTTTGGAGTTACAACCAGAAGTACACAGTTCTATCATACTGTACATTTTTCCAGTTTTTACAGAATACATTTTCACGGGCCTGCATTCCTTTTTTATGTACATAATAAGCATAAAACAAAACATCTGCTGTGTCAAAGTATGGTCGAGCAACTACCCTATAATTAACATCTGCATGCAAGGCCTTCGATTCCACATCAACTTCATTCTAAAATCTTTGAAGCTGCATTAGAATCATGCTCCGCCCCCCAAGTCTGATGATGCGGTTAGTGCAAAGACACTTGAGGTAAACAATAAGGCCAAGCCCTGTTGTATGCATCTGCATCTGACATACCGCAACAAGAACTTCAGTCAGTACTCAAGGGCTTTTCATATATTTCTTTGCTTTCCTCGAGAAGTTTCTAGCCATCATTCTGTCAGAGAATGTCAAAGGAAGTTCCTCCTCAGCAGCCTCACTGTTATCATACCAGCCTGTGGAACCAATCTTATCTTTTGAGGTGCCTCCACTAGATTCTGTAGGTAAGATGGGGTCTTCAGGTATCTCCCTATACAAGTGTTTTAAAATGAAGAGTGCAGTGTCATGATCCCTCCAATAGTTCCTGCACGT
>Ga0325411_1009455_pt1 | contig 10416 bp, 3 predicted proteins | sample PopdelMetagenome_13_FD_206181 | JGI IMG/M metagenome (GOLD analysis project Ga0325411, IMG submission 206181) | Populus deltoides microbial communities from Bellville, Georgia, United States - Xylem-PdIQD-R4 | ecosystem: Host-associated > Plants > Phyllosphere > Stem > Wood/Secondary xylem...
AACACAGTTCCAAAAACCACAAGATCAGGACTAATTACCACACACGGACCATTTAAAACTCAATTCAAGTCAAATCAAAGTAAAATCAGTCAAAATTACCGCACTCCGGTCACGTGGATGATTATACCGACACCGTGCTCCGTACCCGCAAAACCCGGTTCTCAAATAATACATACAATCTTGCTCATTAGATCTCTCCGGGTATTCGGATTCTGTTTCCCCTAATCCCAATTGCCAAACACCCTCTGCATCAACCACATAATCATAATTAATCATAATCAACAAAAACAGATAACTATAAAGTCACAATCGAATTAATGTAGGTCACCTTCAAGTCCTGTTTCCGGTCCTGAACCCGTCCATTCCAGTGCCGGATCGGATTGTGAGCCTTCTTGTGGCCGACCGTACCGGTCCATTCTGTACGGACCAACTCCCGAATTCCACGGAACCGGACAGAAACTGGAGTGAGACCGAGCAAGTTCCTCCGGTCCTTGTACAGTTACGAAATGAGAGAAACCGTTTTAGGAGAGAAAAGGTAAAAAGAACTGATGAGATGTTTTTGTCTGTGCTTTTTGGGTTTTTTTTAAGGAGAAAAAGAGAGAGAGTGAGAGTGAGAGTGAAAGAGGAAGACAGTGTTTGGTGTTCGGTTTTTATGGAGGTTTATGGATTTTGTGAGTTGCTTTCACTTTCTGTTTCTCTCTCTCTCTCACTCGCTTCAGCGATAGTTGCTGTTGATGTTGTTTGATCTTTTCTTTTGTGTGCGTGATGGTGTTGGTGGTTTATTTATACGCGCCAAACAGAGCAGCCACAACCTAAAATAACTATTCTTTTTAAGGTAATTAATTCCAATAAAAAAAAACAAATAAATCATGTGTGACTTTATTTACTAACTTTATATATATATAAGAATGTCTCTATAAAAAATGTAATTGAATTTAATTATATTATCTAATTTAAATTTAATTAATAAATAAATTAAATTTATATAATTCAATTATTACATTTTTTTAGCATCCTCTTATTCATTCAAATATTTCTTAAAAAAAATAGATAGATAAGTATTTTGAAATATTAAATTCTATTTAAAATTTAATTTTAAAACAAATCATATCATTTTTATTTTTTTGATACATCTAGAAATATAATAGAAGATAAGTATTTATTATATTTTAATTTTTTTTGGAAGCATATTTATTTTGAAGTTGCTAAAAAAGATTAGTATATTTTTTTAGTGCATCGTGATAGTTTTTATTTTTGTGTATTTTATAAAAATATATTTATTTTAAAAAAATATCAATTTAATATTTTTTTATAATTTTAATGTATTTATATAAAAAATAAAAAAATTATTTTAAAAAATAACCTGATAACATTAACAAAGTGCACGGTCGTGAGTTGGATATGACTTAGCGTCCCTGGGTTCTGTGGGGACATGAGCTTGTAAGAGGAGGAGAGAGTTGTCTTTTCGATCAAGGGTTATTCCAAAAAGGGTAATGAGGGAGGAATATTAATTTAAGTGATTAATTAACCCTGTGTGAGGGAGTGCATGGAGGTGTTTTCCTCTACGTGGCATGCAAAGAGGATCTTCCTTGAAATTGGAAAAGAAACAGTATTTTTTTTTCTTTACTTTATGGCTCTTTTTATAAATATAAATTAAAAAAGAAAAGGTTATCTTTTTCATTAAAAAAAAAAGTATCAATTTAGGTAGAATGGCATGTGAGTGTTTTTTTTCCTATTGGTTTGGGTTCAAATTTAAAGTTTATTTGGAAGTTTTAATTTTTAAAGTATTTTTTAATCAGAAATATATTAAAATAACATTTTTTTAATTTTTTAAAATTTATTTTTAACATTAACACGTTAAAAAGATCCAAAAACATCAAAAACATAATTTAAAGCTAAAAAAATCAAAAAACTTTTAAAATATGATTAAACTGTAATGTCAAACGAAACCTTAAACATTAACTAAAAACTAAAAGAGAAAGGGATTTTACTGTACCCCTCATCGCAAGTTCATATTAAGAGAAATACTGTTTTTTTTTTCTAGCTTTAATTCTATCTGCTAACATTAAGGTTAATAGGGATTGTGCTTCATAATTTTTTTTAATTTGCTTTTTATAAAGTTATTTTAGTCTCATTATCCGAAGAACAAGTTTGATGGATTGAGTTTTTTTCTCCTTTTTCTTATTGATTTTTTCCTCAATTTTATCATTCGATGTTAGATTAATTAAGAATTAGGCTTTGTGATTTATTTTAATGAGGTTATTTTCATCTCATGACTCGGGTTACAGGTTTGGTGGATTATAATTTTTTTAATCTTTTTTAATTGATTTTTCAATTTATATTTTATCATTTGACATTAGATTTACCAGGGATTGAAATTCATAATATTTCTCAATTTACTTTTTTTATGAGATTATCTTAGTATTATAACCTGAACCGCGAATTTGAAGAGTTAACTCGGTTAACTTGAGTTTTTTTTCCTTTTTCTAATTGACTATTTTTTCTTTCAATTTCATCATTGAACATTGAATTGATTAAGAATTAGGACTCATGATTTTTTTTGTTTTGCTTCGAATAAGTGTATCCCTATCTCATTCAACATTAGGTCATATGTTTTGTTCTTTTTTTTAATTGATTTTCTTTTCAATCTCAATTTCAATATCGGATTTATTTGAAATTGTGTTTCGTAATTTATTTTCTATAGGATTACCATAACCTTACAACATGGTAGGTAAATTGACAAGTTAACATGGGCTAACTAAAATATATTATTGTCTCATTATTTACATTACAAAAATCTCATTTTGAATATTATTTTAAGTCAGATTATGTTTTAACTAATTATTCAGGTTGTTTTTGGATTTGTGCAGCCTATATTCTATAGAGTCATATTAAGTTATTTTCTATATGGTTTTAAATTTATTTTCTATTATAAAAGACATTGGCTTTTATGATGGGATTTGGTTACTATTTTGAAATAATTAAATAGATGAAGATAAGAAAGAGATAGAATATAATTCGTTTGTATGCATTTCATGTTTTAAAATGATATAAATTTATTTTAAAAACATGTTTATTTCATGTCGCTCTCCTCATCTCTCCAGCTTTATCATCTCTATATCTATAATTGCTTAGTACACACTAACACACGAGAATAATTAATCCCTACTGGCAATTAATTAATATTCTTCAATTCCTTGTACAATTTCGTAGAGCAGTTGTATCTTCTATCTGCTAGCTAGCTAACTATATGTTATTTATCATCCAGATCTCTCCATCATCGATCCTGCAGGTATCTCTAAGAACCCTAGCTACTAGCTGGTGACAAAATCACTAGCACAGAGGCAAGAGTTTTTGTCAGCTGTAGTTCTTATGAACTTCTTTAGCAGTAATTAACAAACGATTGAAGACTACAAGTGAGATTGATGGACTTAATTTGTCGTCAGAATTAAGTAGAATTCACTACTTGCAACTACTCATGCTGAGATTTTCACAAGGATCCGAGAAGACATGAACCCTGTACGTAAATCTCTCCACCCTCCGCAGAGCACTTGAATTTGATTCCATTTACCACCACGAGGACAAGGACAATGAAGATGGCTGGCCCAACTGTACCAAGTTAGACCTGGAAAGATAGCAAAACACCCAGCTCCGATCGTATTCAGAATGGGAGCTGGTGGTGAGCTTAGCCAAAAAAAGGATGAGGAGAAGGAGCGAGGATAACTCGCAACGCTCGGGGGCGGCCGGAGGTGCTGGTATCGGGTTTTGAATTTTTTTTTTACAAAAATAAACAGGTTTTTCATCTGGTTTTGTCTCCATCGACTAGATCAATTATATCAATTCTTTTTTTTTTTTTATATAGGTACAATATATTTCTAAGCACAAACCACATTTTTTAAACTAAAAAAACATGATTTTTACCTTAAAAAAAAACCTCACATCCAATCACACACTTAACTGGTCATGAAACTCGGGCGGGACCAGCTCCCTGCTGTTCCGGGTTTCATAACCACTGTCGGTTTTTCTTTTATGACCTTAAGGTTGAAAACAAAATGGTATTCTTCCACAAGGACAGACGTTTTGTTCCCATACGTACCTTAATTTACAAACATCGTAAAATTGATAAATGATTTTAGTGCTCCTACTACACGTCACATATTCGATTTTTCATAGAAACTGTCTATTAAAAAATAACTTATTGCGATCCCACTCAAGACTTAATTAAAAAAAAATAAAATTCTAATCTTGATATAAGAAAACTAAGTTAAAAGTACTTATAATATTAAAAAATATATATTTTAATTAATCTTAATAAAATATTTTCATGAATTGATATATAGACTAATTATATAAAAGATATTAGTATAATATAAAAATATGAATTATTTTAATCTTAATTGATATATAGAATAAAAAAAAGTATGAGATTGGTACATTTAACATTACAAAAACACATAAGAAACACATTCAGTATGGTGATTGTGATGTAGAGTGTTTTTTTAAAAAAATTTTATTTTATTTTTAATACCAACACAGTAAAATTATTAAAAAAACAGTAAATAATTTTATTTATTTTGTCAAAATAAACATACTCTTAAAACTAAGTAGAAAATTGACTCCCAAGCATGCACGTAATTGTCACGAACTCAGATGATGCTACCATTGGTTAGTGGTGTTGATTTTATCATTACAAAGACGTTTAAAACAAAGGACAATAGACAAAATCAGGATTAGGGCATGATTTTCAACCCATAAAACCCTTGTAAAGATAGAATGCAACTTTTTGCATGAACCAACTACGAACCGCCACGTGGTTCTGAAGCACGGGTTCCGGTCTTCATCTTTAAGCTGCTTCTTACAGTATCTCGTGGCTGTGGCCTCCCCACGTTCCCTTAAGGTGCGTGATCACGCGCAATTAAAAGTCACAGAATCTCTTGTGCTACCCCGGAAATTCACTTTTTAAGGTGGTCCCTCTAGTATTCGGACTTGGTCCAATCGATCACTTTACATATAATCTGATCAAATTAGTCCCTTCACTTCCACTTTTGGTCATTTTAAACCCTTTCCCCGCATTTTCCCTGAATTTGGCTATGAGAATTGCAAAAAACAAACAAATAAAATAAGCTGGAACTTTTCCAATTATTTTGGGGAATCAAAAAATTCATTTGAATTTACATGAATAGTCCTAGTGTGATTCTCAAAACTAGCACTCCTAACAAAATTAATAGCATTCTAAATATTTTTCTATTTTTTATAAGCTTGTAAATATTAATATTCAAAAGGTAAACTAAACACTTTGAAATATTAAGAAATCTTCAAATTTTTTCCGAGAAATAATAATAAATTATTAAAGTTTGTGAAATATTTTGATACAAAATACCAGAAAACAAACTTTATATGGGAATTTGGGTTAGTGATCAATGATTGAAATATTGACTGAATGATGAAATCAAATAGTGTTTCAAGGACTTGATTGATTAAATTAATAGTACAAGTATGGTGTGCTACAACTCTAATAGTTGAGGGGCGAAAAAAAACCTATTCATTACCTCTAAAGAGAGCGTAGAGTCAATCGCTTTGCTAGAGCGTGTGATTGTCCTATCAAATCTGCTAAAATTAGAGCTTGGAAGAGGTAACCATCAGGGGAGACTTTTTCAGCTACATCCGGTTGTAGCTAACCTTTCATGAATCAAGGGTTGATATCCAGCCTCGGAAATTTCACTGCGGTCGTCTGATTGGGAGATAGGCTAGTAGGTCAGAGGTCTATATAAATGCATGATCATATACGTTAAGGAGATGACCGGATGTATTGGGTAAGAGAAAGGGTTGATGGGGATGGGATAGACAGGGGCAGCCAGTCATCAGGTGGAAGGTGGGTGCTGTTATGACTTGGACATGTTCTTGGCCACATGTGGGCACTTTAGAAGATTTGGTATTAATTGCTATTGATTTTGTAGCGTAGGGAGCATATCTTACATCATCAACGAAATGTCGGCGAGCCACTTGTGGGAGTAGTGGGTGTTCTGTGGATAGTTTAGTCGTTAACTCGGAGGTCCGATGAGTTGATCTAAAAAACACATGTGTTCCCAAATTTTATTCATGTTGAGTTTTAAGTTTAACGGTAAAAGACTAGCATTCTCTCGCTGATTGAATTATTTTATTTTTAAAATTTTAAAATAATATTAAGAGTATAAAGATTTTTTTTTATAATATTACTAAATCCGGTTTGATTTTGGAACATATTAACTCGGCTTCTTGCCTAACTCGAGTTTCGAATTAAACCGCGTGAGAGCTGATCCAAAATGAATTATTAAATTTAATGGCCATGTTAAGATGATGCCATATTGGATCGACTTTGATTATCCTATAACTTGAATTATGGACTATAATAGATTTAATAATTTTTTGTTGTTTTTGTTAATTATTTTTATTTAATTTTATGATAACATTAGATGTTTTTAAAATCGAGCATCAACTCTAAAAAAATATTTATTTAAAATTATAGTAACCTTATAAAAAATAAAAAAATATATATAAAAAATAAATTAAAATAAATTATCTAGTATAAATCCTCTAAATCAATAACTAAATTAAAAAAATCAATAACAAAAAATTAAAAAAAATGGTAAAAAAAAATGTGGATTACTTAAGTTTGAAGGAAGAGTAAAAGATATTGAGTCTATTGACATCTTGACTGAGTCATCAATAATCTGATCAAACATGATTTAATTCCTAACTTGGGCTTTGGTGGGCTTGCACGTTGGCATGAGCCATATCCACATCAGCATTGTGATTTGTTGGGCTGTCTCTTTGCATTAGCCAATTTCTGTTAGTTTTGATTTTTAAAGAGGAGGAGGGATGCATTTATCTTAGTTCGTTCCTCTTTTAAGAATTAAAATCAGTAAAAAATAAAAAAAAATAATTATTTATCACCATCAGAAGATTTAAGATTTTTTTTATTTCATTTTAGGAAGTTAATAAAATTTGATTTTTTTTATTTATTTTCGTTATCACAAACTAATTAACGAGCATTTCAATGATATTCCATGAATATATTTATTTATAGAGATGATTTTTCAATCTATTTTTTTTCATGAAATTCTTGATTTTATGTGCTCAAAATCTTATATCTTTTTAAATAAAATTATTTGTTTTAGTTCTTGCAGCCATGTTTTCGTTCTTTACAAAAGCATCACCGCTCCAATAACTGTTCTTGCACGACAAAGAAAAGAACTATTACCATGCTGTACCATAAACAACTAATGCCGCCCTGGTGTTGGGAGCTTCTCGTCTCTTGAGAGAACAACGACATGTAACTGAACTCAAGAGAACTCTTTCCATGAAGTCTCAGCTAGCCCATCTTTGTAAGTTTGTCGTCCTGCTGAAATCTGTTTGATGGTCATGACCATGCAATTAAAAAAAAACTAAAACTACTTGGTGTTTTACGGTGTTAGTTTATTAATGTTAATTTTTTTATTTAGTTATTAAATTTTCATAACACAGATCTCGGGTTTGACGGGTTAACCTGATTTGACGAGTTAACCCGAATTTTTTTTCTTTTTAATTAATAACATATACTAAAATTGTTCAGTGTTTCACTGTGCAGTCCACAGTGAAACGCTAAACTATTTTTTTTGTTTTATTTATTTATTTATTTTGCTTTTTATGCCTTTATGGGTTTTTTTTCTTTGTGTTTTTTTTAATGAATTTTTTTGTTTATTTTAGTTTGTTAATGTTAATATTTTTTTAGTTATCAGACTTTCATTACAAGGATCCCTGGTTTGACGAGTTAACCTGGATTTTTTTTTTTGCTTTTTTTAAAGTTTGACTAGTTAACCTGGAATTTGTTTTTTGCTTTTTTTCTTTTTAATTAATTTTTTTTTGTTTAGTTTAGTTTTTTAATGTTAAATTTCTTTCTATTTAATTATCAGACTTTCATGCCACGTATCCCGGGCTTGATGGGTTAACCCGTCAATTTTTTTTCTATTTAGTTATCAAACTTTCATGACGCAAATCCCAGGTTTGACGGGTTAATCTGGTTTGAAGGGTTAACCCAGTTAATTCAGATTTTTTTTTCTTTTTCTTCATTAGTTTTTTTCTTCCTGTTGGTTTTTTTTCTTTTTTTTTAATTAATCTATTTAATTATCACACTTTTATGACACGACCTTGCAACCAGACCACATTCAAGACTCTTGGGTCCGGTGTTGTAGCCAGACTCACTTAAACTTGAGTCATGTAAGTTTAATATTATTATTAATATTATAAATATTACTCTTGGGTCAAGTGTTACAGTTAAACCAAAGACTCTTGGGCATGTCTTCGCAAAAAGACCCAACACTCTTAGATCTTAGCCTTTTTTGATATTTTTTATGCAAGAAAAAAAATTAACCCGTGGCGTGTGCTTTTGTTTTTTTTTCTCTTTTTTTCTTTTTAAGCCTTTTACTGTGGATTGCACAATACAAACAGTGAAAAAGCTGATGCCTTTAATTTTTTTTTTGTCTTTTTTTAATTTAGTTTCTTAATATTAAATTTTTTCTATTTAATTATCAGACTTTTATGACAAGGATCCCAGTTTCGACATTAATCTTTTTTTTAATTTATTTTATTAATAATAAATCATTTTTCTATTTAATTATCACACTTTCATGACATGAATTCCAGGTTTGATGGGTTAACCTGGTTTGGCGGGTTAACCGGGTTGATTCAGATTTTTTTTCTTTTTCCTCATTAGTTTTGTTTTTCCGATTTCATTTTTTAATATTGTATGCAGTCCACAGTGAAAAGGATAAATCCTTTAGGTTTTTTTTTTCCTTTTTTTTATGCCTTTCACTGTGGACTGCACAGTGCAGTCTACGGTAAAAAGGTTGATGTATTTTTTTCTTTTTAATTAATTTTTTAATTTAGTTTGTTAATATTAATTTTTTTTTCTATTTAGTTATCAGACTTTCATGACACGGATCTCAAGTTTGACGGGTTAACCCAGTTAATTTAATTTTTTTTTTCTTCTTATAAGTTTTTTTCTTTTATTTTTTATTTTTATTTAATATTTTTTTATTTAATTTAGTTCATCAGTATTAAATTTTTTTTTCTATTTAGTTATCGACTGATGCCTTTAGTTTTGTTTTTTGCTGTTTTTATGCCTTTAACTGTGGACTGCACACTATAGTCCACAGTGAAAAAGCTGATGTCTTTTTGTTTGTTTTTTTCCTTTTTAATTAATTTTTTTGTTTAATTTAGTTTGTTAATGTTTAATTTTTTTGTTTAATTTAGTTTGTTAATGTTTAATTTTTTTTTCTATTTAGTTATCAAATTTTCATGACACGGATCCCGGGTTTGACGGGTTAGCCCAGTTAATTTTGTGTTAACCCGTCAAATTTTTTTTTTCTATTTAGTTATCAAACTTTCACGACATGAATCCAAGATTTGACGGGTTAACCTGGTTTGAAGGGTTAATCCAGTTAATTCAGATTTTTTTTCTTCATTAATTTTTTTCTTCCTTTTAGTTTTTTTTAATTAATCTATTTAATTATCATACTTTTATGATATGATCTTGCAGCCAGACCCACATCCAAGACTATTGAGTTTGGTATTGCAGTCAGATCCACTTAAACTTGAGTCATGCAAGTTTAGTAATATTATTAAAATTATAAATATTATTCTGGGATCAGGCGTTGCAGCCACACCTAAGACTCTTGGGTGTAGCTTTGTAAAAAGACCTAATACTTTTAAATTTTAATTTTTTTTGATATTTTTTGTGTAAAAACTATTGACCCACAACATCGCGCGGGTCATATAACTAGTACGGTAAAAACAATGCATGTACATGGTCAACAGAGACATGTGCGAAAAATAAAACCAGAGGAACCTATTGCCGTGCAAAGATGCTATCAGGCAGGTCACTATTTGTAATTTTTAACATCTAGTTACTAATCCTGACATCTTCAGCTGTTCTCCTTTTCCTACATCCTTCAGCGAAACAAAGGATGGTTTGTATGCAATTGCATATTTGCTTCCCTGAGTCTGACATATTCTCTAATAACTTTCATGAATTTCCTTCTTGTGTCATAAATAACAAAACGTTCATGATTGTCCATCATCAAGATCAATCCATTGTTCAAGAAAATCAAGGGCTCATAATGGTTTTCAAAACCTAGGTTTTTAACGGTAAACTGTTTGGTCCAAGACTGCTTGTTCCCATACTCCTTCATAACCCATATTTCAAATTGAGTATCACAACAAGTGTTGAAGAAAGACACGCCCAGACAACCTTCAAAAACTGTCAAAGTAGAATCGCCCTCATCATAGCGAGGCGGCAAGGACAATTGGCTAAATTGCTCATTTTCAAAGTTAAAAGAACCTATACTATTCACACAATTGTCTTCACCACGAAGTTCCCAATGGATTGATCCGCACACA
>Ga0325411_1009457_pt1 | contig 10414 bp, 5 predicted proteins | sample PopdelMetagenome_13_FD_206181 | JGI IMG/M metagenome (GOLD analysis project Ga0325411, IMG submission 206181) | Populus deltoides microbial communities from Bellville, Georgia, United States - Xylem-PdIQD-R4 | ecosystem: Host-associated > Plants > Phyllosphere > Stem > Wood/Secondary xylem...
TGACAAAAAAGTTCACTTTTTTCTACTGTCCAAACTTATACATATTAGTTCTTAGAGCATTATTTATACAAAAATAAAAACAAATACTCTTATTCTTAAAATTTAAAACTTTTTATTTTATTTATTATTATTTCTACATTTCCACTTAAAATTATTAACTTTATTATTGAAAAATCTTTTACCATCAATTTCACACTTCTTGGGCTGAACTTCATGGCCAAGGAGAAGGAAGTATTGACATAAACATTTGATTAATCACTATACTATAAAATAATCTCATTTTGGAGTATATTGTATTTTGGGATATCATTAGATTTAAGGGACCATAGTTACGATAGGCAACTGATTATTAGATAAAATAGTATATTGTATTTTATAAAATTCTCAGACCATATATAAAATAGATCAACCTGATTATTCCGTTGTGTTCAATCTAATCATTAAATCTAATATCCATATATGAGAAAGCTATATTAGATAACCTTTCATGGATAATGTCAGGGACAACTGGCTTCTCTGAATTCTATGTACTTGCAATAAACGGATTTTGACAGGCATGAAACAGCAGCGAAACTAATAGTTGAACTGTTGTTTGATCATTTGTGTTAGATGCTGATGTAGCAGGGCATAAGCTTTTGTTTCTAAACAGCCAACATGCATACTTAAGCCTGTCTTCCACAATAATCACGATTTTCACTAAGGGATGGAGAAGCCGGGCTCTAAATGACCTAAATAATAATGGAAGTAATTGTGCTTTTTTTCGTTAAATTTGCAAACCTATCTATCAGATTATCCAGAAGAGTAATGCTTCTAGTAAAAAAAAAAAAAAAAGGTTTAATTTCTCAACACTAGAAGGCTTCCTCTGTGGTCCAGCTCAAACCAAAATCACCAAAATAGGAGATATAAATCTCCTTCAAATGTGTACCAATGGTTTCTTCTTATCCTGGCTCCGTTTCAGAAAAGTTACATCTCCATGTTCTAAGGCTCAGAAAGCGATCTGCAAAAACTAAATTTAATGCCTGATACAGCAATGTCCAGCATCCCGTCATTCTCCTTTTGTTTTCTCAACCTCCCAAATGTCCATGACATTGTCTTAACTCTCAGTTCACCAATCAAAACTTTATCCACTGATCAGTTTGTTCAAATCCATACCAGAGCCATCCAAGTTTCCAAAAGTTCAAATGACGTCAAATGTAATGATAATAGCATATTTAGCACTGCCCAGGAGAGATGTGAAGATCTAGCCAGATTGAAAAAAATTCTTTTAAATGGGCCACTTGATACAGAGCAAACATACCCACATACAAATAATAGGTGTACACAGTACATGCATACTATGTACGTGACACATGCTGTGCAAATATAATATACAACTGTGAGATGAAAAATTGTTTTACATCAAAAACTACTTAAGAGATGGGGAAAAATTACCCTAGGTCGCCTTCTTTGAGAGACGCTCTCCCATGTTCTGTGAATGAGATTGATTGAGAGAACGGACAACGAAAATAGGAGACTGCAAAGGCCCACCATTCTCACTGAAATGCGGTGCCCGGCTAAACCAAGAGACTGAGGTATTTTCTTTACAGTTGATAATGACCTTGCCTTTTTTGGAGCACATGAAGGCCACGTTACTGTGGCCCCCAAACTCTCCTGTAAAGACAACATGGTAAGGTCTTTTAACATCATTTCAACTACTGCAAACGGCTAGTTTACCAAGCAGACTATGTCTCAACTGTAACTACCTTGTGCCCACTCGGGATCTTTTATGAACAAACCCAAATTTCATAAATTTCTTTATTAGTTACATTAGTTTTCTCTAATAGCTATTGCCAGAAATTTGGCAAGACCTGCAATCACGATAATAAAAGAAATAACAATATGAGATGGGATTGTTCATCTCCACATCCACATGTTTTTGGCATCTGATAGCAAGAAAAATAAGCAAATAACATTACAGAGTTTATGCCATCAGGATGTGAAAATGGGAAAACAATCAACCCTGATATGATGGATTGAAAGGAAATGCTTAAATGAAATGTCCTGAAAATGCAATTATAAACTTCAATGATCATGTCAAGGTGCATGCTAAACATGGTTCTGCAGTATAAATTTATCTAAAATAATGAATCTGGTTCATAAAAACAACAGTCAAAAAATGTTATGTTGTTGTCTTTGTCCATGTTCTATACAGTCAGGAAACTGATGGTGATACCATGGCAAATGTAAACAAGCAAAACTAATTGCAGTCACATGGGTTGTAAGGAAAGTAGTCAGAAACAAAGGGCCCAAGAACGCAGGCTGGCATACCCAACAAAGATTATCACTCAGATACTGATTGTTGAAAGCTAAGGACTTCAAATATGACATAACCAACTAAAAAGACAATTGAGCAAGCATTAATATTTAGATTAGGCCCTTGACTACACGAAGCCTAGATAGAAATGGACATATGAAATTTAGGAGAGGAGAATATTATTTAGCTGGGTCCGCTTCAAGAGAATTGAAAACAATCGCAAGAATTAAGGAAGGGTTGTACCTGGTATGCTAAGCCAAGATGAAATTAACGATGGAATTGAAATCTCCATGAAAAGATATGTAGAATCCATCCAAAAGCCGGAACGGGTGCCCATTTTCATTTATCATGCATAATAAAGCATCGAAAGGACAGATACAAGTACCTGAGAAGGGTCCAGAGCTTTATTAACACATATCATACAATTCATTTTAGAAGAGTTCCAACACAAGAACATTCACTCTGAGAAATTTTGATAATCATTGAAGTTTCACAGCCACATTCAGCTAAGTACCTTATTGTTGACAGGTAGATGTATTCAGAATGAAACATCCAAAAGACCTGTGTACTACGAACACAAATCAAACATATGGAGTGCTGCTTAAAAGTAACATCAAGCTGATAATTTCATAACAAAGTAGCAGCAAAACCAGCAATAACTTAACCAGCATGCACTTGCTAACAATGACTCAATATCTGGCAAAGTATAAGAAAAATAGGAATTTCATATTGTCAAAACCTGAATCCTGGTTTCATGACTAGCAATGCAGGAGCGGTGTCATAAGGACACCTCACCTATATTAAGTCTCAAAACATGCATATCATAAAATAAATTATATAAAAATTCACAACGTTTCGTAAACTTCCAAAATATTTCATCATAAGAATAAAACAAAACAAGAGTTGGTAATACTTATTACAGTAAATAAAATCCAAACGTTAAATAAAATAGTATAATAGTAAAGCGTCTAAGACATCGAATTAAAACAACTAAAAGAAAAGCCTCCCAGAACAAGGCATACCGACCAAAACTGAAAAAGCAGGAACACTTAACAAAGTCCACCTGCTAACATAAACTAAGAACCTAAAATAAGATTAAAAATGAGGGGTGAGTTTAACCAACTTAGTGAGAGAATAACATTTAATATACATCTCAGATACTAATAGTTTGCAAGTCGATATATCTTGATATAAATATACATACTAAGCATATTAACATAAGATAGTGAAATACATGTCAGAGATCAGATGACACCCGAAGATGATCACTGTAGGAGGATCAGTCGCTACAGGTTGATGCCTCTCTCACCAGCTTGGTATACATACCATGTGCTCATAGACTAACTACTTTTCGTTAGTATGAAGTTACTGACAAGCATACCAATACCAAGACATAATAGATACTCATATGATTATTAAAGCAATGTATATCATATCATATTATATCAAATAGAATTTAGTTCAATATAATGCAAATGTAAATTCAAGAATGGATGACTACTCGAAAAATAAAGCAACATAGATAAATATTCAAGAAATTAACTAGTTGTACACGTAATATAAGCAACATATATATTTATTTATATCACATGCATGTTAAAGATTATTCCACTTACTTGAAAAATAAAAGCAAAAGACAAACGAAGACTACTTAAGATCGTTAACGAATATGGAAAACACTAAAAAATGACTCGAAGTAAAATAACATAAAAGATTAAAACTCTAAACTTAAAGACCAAAATGTAATTATAAAACTAAATTGATTCACCTGATCGATCCCCAGCATAACCCAAATTGATCGAACCTAAGAGACCCGATAAAACTCTACTACTGGGTCAATCGGTTGACTGAAATGTCCAACCGATTGACCTCCATCACAAGCCAGCCAGCCGGTCGGTTTAAACCAATCAATCGACCAGCAACAACCAGTCAACCGGTCGACCAGTTCAACCCAACCGGTCGCCGGTTGATCGGGATTTCCAGAATTCCGATCTGCCAGCCTTCAAATCTACATATCCCCCCATAAAAAAACATTCTGTTCTTCAAAAAACCCATAATCCAGACAAAATATCAAACTGATTTTGAGTAGGACTAAAACCCTAAACATTAATTATTAACTCTTAGATCATTCAATCATCAAATCATAATAAAAACCCTAATTCTTCTTAAAACCTTCCACAATCAATCCCTAATCAAGAATAACAATAAGAAGGGAGATACTTGTTTTTCTACCCTTCTTGAAACCAAAACCTTCAGTTCAAAACTGAATTCTTGGTGTATATGGGTGCATGTCACGGCAAAGAGAAAAAAAAGAAAGAAAGGAAAAGAAAATTCTCTTGGAACATTTTCTTTAAATTCCTAGTTTAATTGGGTTGGGTTTGGGCTAAACCTTTAGCTTAGATTGAGCTAAGAATATGGGTCTTACATTGACATTAGTAAGAGATAATCTAAAAATTGTTCCACCAGCAAAATACCTAATTCTTTTCTGTATAATAAGGATGATGAAAAAAACATGATTGCATATCTTATTACAGCTCGCAGGTCACTTTCCAATATGGCGATATGGCCTTGCATGTTAAATCATAAATTCTAACCCTCTGTGCAGGTTCTGCAGTCATCATAACTACACAAGTCATGAGTTGAGAAGGCAGCTCTAAAAAATCCTGCTAGTGCTAACAAATCTAAAAAACCAGAGAACTTTCATGCCTGTTTGGAGTTCCTGCTTGCAACTCAGAACAAATCAGCATTAGTCAATGAGTCAACATACACTTATCAAATGCAGTTTTGAAGCACTAACTTAGACAACATATATCTGAAGTAAATTTAATTTTTATTGAAATTTAATCAAATGATACAGCATATTGTTTGTTGATACAGAGCTACATTCTCATATATAAACATAAAGAGGTAGAAATGGAAAGAAAGTACAAAGAACTACCCTCTTCTGAGAAAATAAATATCATTGCTACATGCCTATGCCATCATTTGCTTCAGCCTAAACCAATGCGAAGTAGAAATCTCAAAACTCTTCATAAGTGCATTCACTGGTTGGAGGGAGATTTCAAGTGTTGATCCTGCCCATTTATCAAGCTTATTTGCCGTCGGAGTTTTGCTATATGAGCCTGCACCTAACAAATCAAATCTAAACTTTCAATAATAGCCCATAACACTTCCCTATGCCAAACAGTTTGCTCATGTGACTCATCAAGTTTTAGTGAAATTAGGAAGCATGCAGCTAATTCAAAAAAAAAAAAAAAAAAAAGAGTCAACAGCTCTTTTATGTTTCATCATTAAAGAGCATCCATCAACGATGCAAACAAGTTGGGATTCAAACCACAATCAATTCCAATTTATTTTTGAACTCAATGTCAGATAAACCAAAAAAAAAGGAGAATAGTTCAGCACAATTGAATAAGAATGTTTAGGGTGATAAAGCAATATATGGGAAGAAATATTCACTATATGTTAGCTTCAAGGGACTAGTTTCTAGTTCATAGAAAAAAAAGTTATTCACCAGCCCTGTGAAAATTTTCTGAGTGGGAAACTACAGATTTATCAATACATAAAACTTTTGTTCAGTAACAACTTAAGAAATCAGGAATTTGTGTGAACTTTTAAGATAAACAGATATCCAAATTATGCTTTCTTGCCCAGTAATACCCTGCTCCAAAATCAAATTCCGTGCAGCCCATCTAGAAGTCTTTCTGTAAAACAGAACTCCATGAGGTATTGATCTACCAATTTAATGTATTTATGGTGTAGTAGAGAGCCATTTTGCAGGAAATAGTGCCCTCCTATTGTCTTCTTTCATTCCTGCTGTCCCAGAGGCCAGTTTATTAATAGTTCAAATCCTTCTAACTAGCTAACCCATTAAGATGGCATATATCTTACTCCAAGCCAATGTTGAACAAGCATTAAGAAGGTGATATTTAACAAATATTACCACCAACACACATTATTTTGAGTCATCAAAAACAGGCTAAAAGTTGGTTCATGTACTCCTGTTTGCATTCTCATATTCTTCCTTCCTGATAAAATTTCTTCTATAAGGGAAAAAATAGAGAGAAAAAGAAAGAAATTCTTTCTGACCTGCTGACGAGCTGCAGCAAGCTGCAGCAGCTTATCTGCTTCAGAGAATTTCATAAACCACTGGGCTAGAGGATTATCTTTAGTGTCTCCTCTCTTCCTTTTACTTGTATCTTCAACCGGCACTGTAAGAAAACAAGAAGTTAATTTATCAATCCAAAGGAAGGCGAAGAGCACTACTGGCAGTAGACAGCTAAGATACATACTAGGAGGAGGCAAAGTAAAACCAGCAGGTAATCTGGGTAGATTTACAGCTGGATGACTCTGTACACGAGCTAAGAAACCCTCTGAAGGCTCCGGGAATACGATCTCATCATATGATTCTACAACAACAGGCTTCTTAATTGACACAGGGCCAGGTTCATCTTCTGGGTACAACTTCAAATGATGATATCTGTGAATAACTTAAGCCTTCAACAAACCAATTCTGAAGTTTGACCACTTTTAAGCTTTTCATTATATAAGGGAATGCAATATGATGTTGGTCCTAACTGAATGGAATTCATTCAACTGAATCACCACATATTTCCAATATTAGCAAATGAAAAGATCTGCAGTCATCAGAGTCTTATTAAACTGGAAATCAACTCACTTTAGATGTTCAGTCAACTAATTGATTATTCCCAAAAAAGTGATTAGATAAAGGGCCATATGTTTTAAGCTATATGCCACTAATACCTTGCTGCTGATGAATCGAGCATGTCCAAGGAGCAGAGCATATATATTACTATGATGCAAAGGGAGGAGAAGAATATGAAACTGAGTAGGATTTTGCTTCAAATTATATATGGTTCTATCCTACCTTTCAATAATTTTACAGCAGTTCATGTTTGCCATGTACTCCAATAATACAAAGAATGTCTTGCTACAAAATTAATAGGCCAAATCCATAGGTTCTAAAAACATTTTATACTGAAATGTGAATGACATGATAGACAAAGGAACTCACAGGTTCAAAGGCTTATCACACACATCACTGTGAAAATACAGTGTAATGGCAATCTCAAATTCACCCCAGCCTGCTTCTGATAACTCAAAAGGAGGTGCCTCAATGACTCTTGTAGGATTATTGAAACTAGAATGAAGCTGAAAAACAGCTCGCTTTATCACTACACCAAGATCCTCGTTAGTGGCCCCACGTACATATATAGTCCACTTATGAGATTGATACCTGATTGACAAAATATTGATATCATTGATTCAAGCACACAACGAACAAAAGAATGGGCAGTAACTTGAAGATTAATTAACAATTTACTTACTCGTTAGACTTTTTTCCAAGCCAGAATGCTATGTTGCCATAAACTATTGGAATGCTGATTTCGACATCTTTGAGCTTCTTGTTCAAAATCTGTGCCGATTCCTAAAAGCAACTAAAACAAAGAAAGTAATGCAACTAACGAGCAATGCCTCATGATTCCTAGTTTCTTATTACAAGTATTAGGCAACAATTCTGGTATGAATCGAAATCAAATACTATTAACTTAAACTACCCAAAGTTTATGAACATATAACACTCAGTTGACATAAGACAACAGGTTTACGGCTGAGATTGAAAAGAACGACCTTTGGTTTCTGTGTATCATCACTTCATGAATTCAATGAGATGCAACCATTCAGTTCACATCTGCAATAAAATTTTAAACTAGCAAATCCTACCCACAACACCAATGAACCAATCATTAGAAAAGCAGAGCTTTTTAAAGGAGTTTCAATAGACAGTTTTCATAACAACAAGTTTTAGCTTTCTGGGCACAATTATTTCAGTAAATCCAGTAATTATAAATATCCAAATCAAAATTAAAAAAAAAAGAATTCACATTCAATCATTACAAAAGCCCCATAAACCCTAGTCAAGCAATAAAAAAGTCTTTCAATAGGGTCAAGAAACAATTTTGAGCATCTAGGCTACATTATCTTACTGATTTAAAGACGTGTAGTTGTCAAATTGAAAAAAAAATCATAAAAAAAGTTAGTACCTTCTTTTCAGTGTTCTCTTCAGGTTTGCTCATTTTGGTTCTCTATGATTCGGGTGTGGGTCGTCTTATATCAACAGGATAATAATCTTATCCGTTCTATTTTGATGAAGATGAGCTGTTTGTCATACCCTTTTAACAACACCTTCTTGTGAGATAAACATCGGAGTTGTTGATTCCACAAAAATAGGGTTTGTTTTCTGCTAAATTACAGTGACCGTTGGGTTGAAGAAGTAAATTGCCCACTGTTGATTCTAATAATACATCACACCTAGCCAATCAGAGGGAGAGGTGTCATTATTGGGCCAAAGTTTTTGGTCCAAAGTTCCTAATAAGGCCTTTTTCTTAGGTTAAGTCGGCGGCCCGCCCGACAGAACTGGTTGAATTTTGTATTAACATTTTAAAAATATTTTTGAAAACATTTTAAACTAAAATTTTTTAATATTTTTATGCTGGTATCAAAAATAAATTTTTAAAAATAAAAAAAATATTATTTTGATGTATTTTTAAATGAAAAAAACTTTAAAAAATAACCGCTACTACACTTTCAAATACATTCTAAAACTGAATGGAATTTATTTTTTTTTAAAAAAATATTAAAATAATATTATTTTATATTAAATTAAATTAAATTAAATTAAATTAATTAAATTCTAAACTCGAGTTTTGAGCTAGTTCATATACTCGCCATTATGTTATAACAATTGATAAATTAAAAATATAATTTATTCCAATTATGTATAAATTTAATGGAAAATAAGAATTAGCACCGGTCTCTTCGGCTGTCAAGGATATTTCCTCTAATAAGAGAGATTTATATAAAAAAATATTTTACATTTTTAATTAATGGTAATAATATTGAGAATTGAGGGTTTCGGTGGCCATAAAATCAAATTCAAAAGGGATCAAAATGTGAGTATCGTTTAGAAGTGGTATGATCTTAGCAAACCAAATGGATTTGTAGCTCTGATTTCACCAGCGTCCATGCTTTGTTCAACTCTCCAGTCTCCAGACCCTACAAAGCGAATCAACTACACATCCCTGTTTCTCTCCCGCCTCCGGCCAGTCTAAATCCTGCCATGTTGAAAACTTGCAAAGCCTTCTCTATAGAACCACACTTAACATGCATTTCAATCAACGAACTACGCAAAAGCACATCTTTCTCCTCATGATAAACTTTACGAGTCATCTGTGCAGGTCTACGCTTGCTTCCTTCCCCCTCCTGCACATGCCATCAGACCGCTTGTTAACTAGTTAATACAAAATTGTTAACTAGGCCCTCATCCAACAATTCAAGTTTTTGGGTTCAAATGGTTTTTTGATATTGATATCTAAACGTTAATGAAATTAAATTTTACTACTTTCATTTTATGCAAGTTTCGGGCATGTTTTAGTTTAGATATTTTTATGTCACCGTTAACATTTTTGCATAGAAATTAATCGAAGAACTGCTCACAAAACAATTGACTATTGTTAACGAATTTGGCCTGATCTGTGTAAGAATTGCTTTACTTTCAGTTGATGATTATGGTCTTTCAGTTGACATGTTTAGAGGGGGCATGCAATTCAATTGACTATGAAGGAAAACCTGATCTTGCCTGTTAAGAAAGAAACTGTTTCTTTTCTGTAATGTTTCTTACATGCATGAGGATATTTTTTCAATCCTTCTCATAAAGCTTTTCAGCTAAAAAAGAGAAAATTATTTACATTGAATTGCATTTCCTACAAGGCAAAACTCTGTTCACTATTCAGTGAATGACTTCAAGAATTCTCTCATGATCTGCTCAAGCTTGAAGTGACATGGATGAAAGTATCTTCTCTACAAGGAATTGTCAAACCACCCATTGGATGATCAAAGCCAAACTCTTCTTCAGCTTTACTTAGCAAATCTTGAAATACAGGCTGGTTCAGATAGGATACTGGAACCACAAATCGCTTCTTTTCGGTCTCCCCAACGTATACTGCCACGAAACCTTTTGGCACATCAAAAGATTTTGAAGATCGGCGGAAAATTTGCTTGGCAAGGCTTCCTGTCAAACGAATTGCCATGGTCTACTTG
>Ga0325411_1009458_pt1 | contig 10411 bp, 3 predicted proteins | sample PopdelMetagenome_13_FD_206181 | JGI IMG/M metagenome (GOLD analysis project Ga0325411, IMG submission 206181) | Populus deltoides microbial communities from Bellville, Georgia, United States - Xylem-PdIQD-R4 | ecosystem: Host-associated > Plants > Phyllosphere > Stem > Wood/Secondary xylem...
ACAAAGAATATCAAGGCATTTTATATATAAAACATAGGCTAAACACTACTTAAATGTGGGTGAAACTATCGAATAATATGGTTGCATCAAAGAATCCTAAGATGATCCTTTTTATTTTTTATTATATGGATTTCTAGATGATTTGTTGCATGTTTATCTAAATGGATCTCAAGATAATCCTCTTCATTTTTAATTATGTGGATCCCAAGATGATCCCTTACATGTATATCTAGATGGATCCCCGATGATCATTTTTATTTTTAATATGTGGATCTCAAGATGATCCCTTATTATTTGTGTGAATCTTAAGTTAGTTCATTCACTTTATTTGATTGGTTTATGTTGTATTGAGGTTGGTCGCCTCTCAAGTCGAACATTTCAAAAATAGAGGTTGGTCGCCTTTCCATGGAACAAAAATTCAAGATTCCCTAGTGAAGTTTCTTTTAGACTTTCGTGGTTTTTCAAAAGTTTTCACAAACACCATCTTTTCTTTAAAAGCCTATCACACACAGCTTTGTTTTCCATAAGACTTTATATCATAAACATTGTAAAAAGAGAGCAACTATCATAACCTAATTCTTACACCCTCATAAATTTTAAAGAAAAGTATTTTCACAGAAAAATCATTTAAAAAAATCTTCAAAGAAAAAGTTACAAAAATATAATACAGTTTAGGTTATAATCAGGCAAGAATCTAATTTATAGTTGATCAGAAAATAATATAGGCAAGCAATTTGGGGAATAATTGAAGAAAAATTGAAAAAAATATGATGAAATTGGTCACATAAAGTAATTGAAGGACCTAATTAAGGGGGGGTTGGAATTTATGTCAAAATTGGTTGAATTTGCAAGTCAATGACCAAAAATGAAAGAGATGGAAAAGTTTGAAGGTCTTATTAATTCAATTAGGGACTTAATTGAAGAAGAAATTTCAAACTTAGAGTTAATTTGATATAACAAATGAAAGAGTTAAAGAACTCGGGACCAAAATGAAAGAGGCATTGAAATTTAAGGATCCTATTAATTCATTTAAGGGCATAATTAAAGGGGGGAAAATTAAAATTTAGAGTCAATTTGACCAAAAAAAAAGAATAAAGAATTAAAGGGTCATAGACCAAAATAAAAGAGACACTAAAATTTAAAGATCCTATTAATTCAATTAGGAGTATAATTAAAGAAAAAATTGAGATTTAGGGTCAATTTGGCAAAAACATTCAAATTAAAAATCCAAAGACCATATTATAAAATATGCCAATATTAAAGAACTATTTTGAATGTCACCAATTGCTTAATTGAAATAAATCTTGGAAAATCAATCAAAATTGACTGAAAATGATGAAATTAAAACTGTAAGTATTGGTTTGAAAATTGAGAAAAACTTATAAGCCTAACTGTGTTGCATCATGAGTAATTAAAGGATTAGGCATCAATAAGGTGCCATTTTAGGCATGGTTCAACTCCTCACGTATGCATGACTGTTTTTTGGCTTCCTTTTCTTTTTTTTTAAGGTGTTTTTTAGCAACTTTAGGCATAAATTTTTCTTTCATGTGGCCATTAAATGTTGAGTGACACCCCTTTCTTCCCCTGCATTTGTACTTCATCTTTAGACAAAGACCCACTACAATGCCTCTATGATGTGACAAAACATATGTGTCAAAGTAGCAAACCTGAGCATTTTGTACAAAGTGTACAACAATGATGAATGGTCAAGATCAACCTAATGAGATCAACGAACATGATTGTTCCACTTAGAAGGGTTCTATGACCTTTTCACTTGTCTATAAATAGAAGGGCATGGTGAGAAAGAAGGAGAACAATTCTAGAGAAAGAATAAAACTTGAATTTGAGAAAAATAATAGGAAAAAAAGTTTGAGTTAAAACCATCATATTTATACTTACTATATGTTTGTTTACATTCCCAATATATGCATGTTTGGAGTTGTCTAATAATTAATAGAAAAAACATGTACAAGCTATTATGAGTTTATGTCATTCTCGTTAATTCTTAGACTTGAATATTAGTTTTAAGAATATATTCAATATTCAATCATATATTATGTATCTTATATTGAAATTGAATTGAAGGTTTTTTACTTAGGTATTTTTACCTCTTATTTAATTATGTATTTTCTTGTTAGTGGTGAATCATTATCCCTTGACTTTGTATCTCTAAAATAGTTTTTTAATTTGTATATTTAGAGTGGCGGATTATTTACATTTATATCTCTTTAATTTTGTGCTTTAAAGTGATGAGTATAAATTATCTTTATCTAACTATATCATAGATGATATTTATTACCTTATCCTTACCATCCTGATATCAATAATGATATGATAGGAGCGATCACTGTCATAACCCAATTCTAGATTATTTTCTAAAATTTATTTTTTTTCAAAATAAAAATAAAATAATAAAATAAAGGCTGGCAACGTGAAGAAAACAGGTCGGGAAATACAACTGTAATTTTAGAGGAAATTCAAGGCTTAATTGTACCCCATTATTTGAGAAACAATACAAATTCAAGGTCAAATTAAATGATTATTGGATGAATTTGCATAAAAAATAAGTTTAATGACATAATTAAATTTTTAGTATGCCAATTTGATTTAATCATGGGACAAATTGAATTTTAATTATGTTTAAGAATTAATTTGGGTTCAATTAAAGGATTTAATTAAGTTCAATGACTTAATTATACTTTAAATGAGTTAAATTAATTTTATTTGGGGCTTAATTGGTAAAATATTATGTTTGGGGGTCCAAATTGAGCTTAATTGAGAATATTGAAATTTTAAGAGACCAAATTTAATTTTTATCAAGTTAATTGATTGAAATTAGGGGCCAAATTGCAAGAAAATTAGAGTTTTAGGGTCAAATTGAAGAAATTCGCATCTAAGAATCGTTTTATAAGAGGTGCCGAACTATAGGGGTTTAATTGACAAAAATTGGGGGTTAAATTAAAAAAAATAAAAGTTTAATGGTCAATTAGGGGTTAAATTGCATAAATTCAAAACTAATGACCGAATTGAAAATGGCACGCCAATCCGGGGTTAAAATTGATGTTTTTCCAGGGACTCAATTGCATAAAATTGAAAGTTTGAATCTGATCAAGGTCGTATATTAGATAAATCAGAAATAGAAGGACCAAATAAACTTGACTAAAACGGTGTCGTTTTGGTTACTACTCATCTTTTTCTTTAGTTTTCTCTGAAATGACAGTTTAGGGAGGCTACTTTACAAGTCCATTTAATGCCTCATTCATTCACCAAATTTAACCAAACTTGCATGCAAATAATCATTTGACATTTCTCTACATCCCTATGTGAACCGTCCAGGTTGATTTACCCTACAAAAGTCTCAGCGCTGGCCTAAAGTGATCAATTCAGGCAGCCTTAAACTGTCAGATTTGACAATTCATGGTGCCTACTTTGAACCAACGGTTGGGATCCTTCCAAACCAAATCAAGGGCCAAACTTTTTTTCCAGTGTAGACAAGATTACCCTCTTCCATCCCCTATAAATTTTGGTGGATTTCATGGCCTGGAGAGGAAGAAAATCGAGTCCAAAGTTGACAAAAAACCAGCCACCCTCCCCTGTTTTTCTACAATGAGTTCTCTCTCTTCTCTCTCTCTCTCTCTCCACCACTCCTCCTACCGCTACCACAACCCAGCTCAACCTGATTGAGGGTAGCTCAACCTCTTCCACCAACCCAGCTCCTCATCGACGGCGGAAACCATCACCACATCGCCAACTTTTTCTTCTTCTTTGTCAACTCTCCTTCACCACGACAACCATGGTTCCTGCCTCCAGCTACGCCTTGAACCACCACCTCTTATCCAGTCACACCAAGCACCCCCAATCAGGCTGCCAACAACAACATCACCTAAGTGAACTTTGTCAGCAATCCCTGCCTGTAGCACGCCTTTTGTTCTTCTTCCTTCAATCAGAGCATGCAGGACTTGAATTAATTCATGTCCTGCACTGCTGGCTTTCGCCAATAGTTATAGGGATGGTCTAGAACCATTTCCATGGGCCGGGTCCAGCCCGACCTTAAAAAAGAAAAAAAGATTTGTTGAGCTGAGATCGACCCAACCCAACTTTCATGGGCTCAGCCCAGCCCATATATATTTAGTATATATTTATTTATAATAATATATATTATAATATTATTATTTAAAAATATTAAAAAGAAATGAGAAATTAAAAAATCCTTTCAATTTTTTTTATTTTCTCGCGTGTTTTTCAACCAATTTTGCATAATATCGGGTTGTATATTTACACTGTAAAATATAAATTCAATATTAAAACACCTGGTTTTCTCCAAAAAAATTCAAAAAAATATCTTGTTTTCATATGACCAAATCCTAAAACTTTTCCAAGCATATTTTCATAAAAAAACAAAAAAAAATTGCATCTTTCTCATGTTTTAAAAAATCCAAAAATAGATATTATAACCAATTTATGATGATCCAGATTTGACCAAAATATCAAACACTCTTTTCCAATCCTTTTTTAGGGTCAAGATGTAGACTTTAATATCTGTGGGGTGTAAAACTACGTAATAGAGTACACCCTTATGTATTAAAGATACAAGGTGAAAAATAAATGCGATGTTAAAATTTAAACTTTAGAACGATTAGGATTAAACCCGATGAGGTAGAGACTCTCTCACAAAGGGAGATTTGCCTTAAATCTTAGAAAAAACCAACAAATAGAAACTCAACTTAGAAAGACAATCAAACAACAATGTAGCTTATCTTAGGTAGGGTGCACTAGAGGTGATGCGTCTTCCCTTTGCACAACTAGTCCCTTACTCAGACTCTTACAGACTATAGGTTCCTAGTAATTATAATACTAGGTGGCGACTCTTGATTTTTAATTATAATTTTATGATTAAATCATTCCATACACACACACACTTCATCAAGAGGCACGATACCAAGCCTTTGTCTTTGCCGACAATCACAATAAAATAACAATGATAAACCTTTTTCATTATATGTTTGTGAAATTGCAGAGGTAATGATGGTGAAATTAATGATAATAACAATAATATTAAATGAGAAGGTGGTGATGAAGAAGTAAAATGAAACTTATGATTTTAATGTTCTTGGTGATATTATAATGATGGTGATGGTAATGATTTGGTCATAGAGGATGAAATTAGTGGCATAGTATTAGTTGTGGTGGAATGGTAATAGTAATATTGACACCATGATATAAAACCAAAAATAAAAAATTCTCTTCATATTTTTTTTTAAAATTAAATAAGAATAAAATAAAAAATATATATCAAATAAACCAAACATGTTTTCTAATTAAAAACCCTAGTTATACCAAACAACATTTAATGATATTATAAGAACTCTAAACATTATATAGGGAAATCATTATGCTATAAAACACTACTCACACTCTCATATTTCACAAACCTTTTTTTTTTTGTAATTGCACCATTTTAAGACTAAATTAAATAAAAATTTATTCAAATTTGCCACTCAAGGACAAGATTGGAAGAAGGGGGACTGATGTGGAAAAGTGAGAAAAATAGGTGGCGGGTTCAAAGTTCTTGTAAAAAGTTCAATTTAGTCCTCCTACTACCATTTCGATCCCTAAATTTTTTTGAAATTAAATTTTGTTATGAAAGTTTATTTTTTATTATTTCTCAATCCCTGCTTTGACAAAATAATAAGAGAGATCACCAGATTTTAGAGATAGAAAGAGAAAATCGATGTTGACATCAATTTAAGCCATCATAATAATTGACCTTGATGTCAACGGGTTCCATTTTATAAGGGGAGTTCCACTTAGATATTTTTTCACCTTAAAATTATCTAGAAAAATATATCTAAGCTCGGGAAAATTTATGGTTTTAGGTTGGTTTTTGATTTTTGTGCAGTTTTTTAGGTTGTTTTAAAGCCATTAATGAGTTTATCAAGTTGTTTATGGTCTTTTCTAAGTTTTTTGAATAAAAAAATAAAAGAAGGGTTTCTAGGGTCTAGCTATTATTTTTCAAAACAATTTAGGGTGGTCAACATGCATTTTGTTTTTTAAATAAAGGCCCATGCGCTGGCATGGCTTGCTAGGCCCAGCAACACCTGATTTTTGTTGTTGTTTTTTTTTCTTCTAATTTTTCATTTTAAAAAAATTGATGCTTTTTAATGTGTATTATTTTATATTTAAATTAGTACCCCATCTCTCTGATTTTTTTATTTTTTAATTTAGCCCTTTTTAAATAGCACTTGTTTTTTAAATTATTTTGTATGTATTTAATTTTTGAAAAGATTATTCTTATTCACCTATAAATATTTTTATGTTTTATATAAATGATCTTTATTTTTATAAATAAAAATATTTATTTTTGGATAGTGTTTCTAATAAGTGTAACCTTGTGTGATATTTCTTTCCCTTAGATTTTATTCAATCAATTTTATATGTGTGTCTATTTCTATTATCATTTGATTAAATAAAAAAAATTAATTTTAACAAACAACGTCATTGAACACAACCTTGTAAATAACCTATATTATGGGATCAAATATCTTGATTTTTCCAATTACATCTTTAGTTATCATTAATGACTTATTTATTTATTAACACAGATGATTCTTGATTTATTTAATTAGATGCATACATAAATTTTTTAATTTACAATAAAGATTTTTTATGTAAGAAAACGCGTTGCAAAAGCTTGGATGTTTACATTTTTTTGTTAAAAAAACAATATGGCCTACGATAGAGCATAAGTCAAATAGTTAGTCATAACTATTCGATGTGTTTTATCTCATGTTCAAATAGTGTTGTATGCTATTAAAAAAAACTAAAAAAAAGGGCGGTCTTGCTCTACCAATTTTAATGTAGTTCTAAATTCATTTGCATCATGGATTAAAACAATAAAATTACAATTTTACCTTTTTCAACAAAAACAAAAATAGCCTTAATACATGGATATATATATATATACACACACACACTTAAATGACAAAACATTTAAAGGGAAAAAATATTAAATTGTCGCACTCGGGATTTTTTTTACTTTTCACTTTAATTAGCACAATAAAATGATAAAATTGCCCTTAAATTCAAATTATCTTAAACTTATTTAGGGGCTCTTTACTGTTCTCACTATGTTTGTTTTGTTATTATCAAGATGGACCAAAACTGCCCTCCATTACCGCACTAGGTTTGGTTATGTTTTTTATTACTATTTGTTATTTTAAATAATTTATGAAATTGTAATTTTCTTCTAATTTCATTGTCTTTTTTTATTATCTTTTTAATTGAATTTTTTTTCAATTACATCCTTTAATATTTTTTTTGTTTTGTTTTAATTTTAGATTCGGTCATTATTATTTTAATTGTTATTTGTTTTGTTTTATGTCATTTTTTTATTGAGACTTTCTTTTTCAATTTCTTTTCTCGGTATTTTGTTGATTGAGAATTTAATTTCATGGTTTTTTTAGGTTTGCCTATTATAGGATAATTCTGGCCTTAGGACCTAGGTCACGGGTTTGAAAGGTTAGCTCAAGTTAACCTATGTCTTTTTTTTAGATCTTTTTTCAATTTCATCATTCTATGGGGTTATCTCGATCTCATGTTTTAGGTTGTGGTTTTCATGGCTTAAGCTAGGTTGACCTAAGTCTTTTTCTAGATCTTTTTTTAATTTTATCATTATATAGGTTTATCTCAATCACATGTTTAAGGTTTTGATTTTTACCGCTTAAGCCAGGTTGGCTCAGGTCAAGTTTGTTTTATTCTATTTATTTGATTTTTTATCAGGCTAGGTTTGTTATTTTGAGATGGTTTTTAAACTTGATTATTATTTTTTACAATTTCATCATCCTTTAGTTTTTTTTTTTTTTTACTATCATTAATATTTCTATTTGATATTTTATTTTATTTTATTCGTAAACATTAAATTGGTTAGAAATTAAGTTTTTTTATTAAGCCTGGATCTTCGATTTCACAGGTTACAATTTGATCCTTTTTATTTTTTTGTCCTATCAAATTTGAGTCTCATCCTTTTGATTGCTATTTTTTAAACTTTGATAAATTTTTTAAATTGATATTTTTTTTTGTATTTTATCCTTCAATATTAAATTAATTCATAATTGAGCTTCTTGATTGAGTTTAGGTTTAAGATTTCACGGGTTGTATGTTTTGGAGATTAACCCTGGTTTAGGAGGTTAGCTTATGTTTGCTCTTTTTTTTTCTGTTTTTTTAGCTCATATTTTTTTCAATTTTATCCTATTTATTCAATTAGAGATGAGGCTCTGCTATTTTTATTTGTTTGTTTCTATTAAATTCTTCATTAATTTTGAAAATGACTCAGATTATATCGAATCTTTTCATTTGTCGTTCTTTGTTGAATTTAGTTAGGAATTTTTTTAAAATTGATATTTTTTTCAATTTTACTCTTCAAGGTTGAAGTTTTTCAATATTGGCTTCTTGATTTTCTTGATTTTCTATTATGTTTGTTAATCCCAGTCCTATCACTTAGACTGTAGTTGTAACGGGTTAGCCTAAGTTGGCTCGAGTTCTTTTTAGAATTGTTTGTTTTTATTTATTATTTTTTACTTTCCATCTTTTAGCATTTGGTTGTTTTAGAATTAAATTTCATAATGTTTTATGGTTTTTCTTCTATTTGGTTATCTTATTTGAATGATATGGGTTGTAGAGTTTAGTTGGCTTGCCCGTTTACTGTTTTTTTAATTGATTTTATTTTCAATGTCATCCTTCCACATTGAATTTTTTTAGAATTGGACTTTTTTTTATTGTTAGTTTATCCGGATCTCATGAACTGGCTTGCATATGTAACATCCTCACTCAGGTTGGCTCACATCAATTATTTCTTTCAAAAATTTAATTGGTTGGAATCTTGGCTTCGTCGCATTTTCATTTTGGTGACTATTTGTTTTACATGTTCCATGATTTGTTTTTTATTTAAATTGATCCATTTACCATTCTTATTTGTTCTTTTATCATCTAATTAAATTATACTAGGTTTTTTGTTCAATCGGGTTTATGTCCTAGGTTGCATATTTTTTTTTTTACTTTTTTGAAAGAAGTATGTGTTGCCCGAGCATCTCTTTTTTAATAGATAAAAAAAAATGTTCATGCTAGCGTCATAGTGTCAGCCCACAAATCTAGTGAATTCTAGATGTAATATGTTATGGGTAAATCTAAATTTTTTTGGATGTAAAAAAATATTCAAACTGTATAGGAATTAACTTGATGTGACATGATTGACTTGACAGATTCAAATATAATCTAGATGACCAATAAAAATATAGTTTGACGAAAGAAAATCAAGAAGATATCTTTTTTAAATATTAAAACAACAACATATTATATCGACTAAGGTTAACCTGTCAAATTTGTTATCCAGATCATGACTCCTTGATAATCCTATAGCAAACAAAAAATATATATTAAATTCAATTCTCAATCAACGTAATACTGAAGGATGAAATTGAAAACAAAATTCAATGAAAAAAATGAATTGAGTCAACTTGGATTAACCTGTTAAATTTGGATCATGAGACCATGATAATTCTATAGAAAACAAATTAAAATAAATAATGAAACTCGATTCCTAATCAACTCAAAGTTGAACGATAAAATTAAAAAGAATCAGTTAAAAAAAAAGGGCATAACAAATATTAAAGAATCAATTATAAAATTCAATTCCCAATAAAACTAATATTAAAGAATGAAATTGAAAAAAAATCAATGAAAAAAAGACTTACAAAAAACCCGAGTCAACTTAGCTAGCCCGTAAAACTCGCTACTCAAGTCATGAGACTGTGATAACCTCATAGAAAGCAAATCAAAAAATAATTATGAAGCTCAATTCTCAATCAACTCAATGTTAAATGATAAAGTTGAGAAAAAAACTAATTAAAAAAAATACCCCGACTCAATATGACTAATCTGCAAAACTTGTGACCCGAGTCATGAAATCAAGATAATTCAATAAAAAGTAAGTCAAAACAAATTATGAAGCAAAATACCCAACAAACCAAATATTGAAGGATAAAATTAAAAGAAAAAACTAAGTTTGAAATACAATAAAAAACTTTGGTCCTAGAGAATTTTGATGAGTAAAATGAAAAAGTCCATGGCATATAATGAAATGCCAAGGCGTTAATTAATACCCTATTAAAAAATGTAGTAAATTATATATTATTTCTTTTAATTTTAAAAGTGAATTAAATGGTCCATCTAATTTTAAAAACTAATAAAATAATTAGTTTATATATATATATATATATTATGTTCTTTTCAAATTTATTTTTTTTATTTTGAGAAATATAAGAAGAAAAGGAAGAAGTTGATAATATGAAAATATTAATGAGAAAATAAAACATGTTTTTGAAACAAATTTAAGTATTAAATTAAGTATGATTCA
>Ga0325411_1009459_pt1 | contig 10409 bp, 5 predicted proteins | sample PopdelMetagenome_13_FD_206181 | JGI IMG/M metagenome (GOLD analysis project Ga0325411, IMG submission 206181) | Populus deltoides microbial communities from Bellville, Georgia, United States - Xylem-PdIQD-R4 | ecosystem: Host-associated > Plants > Phyllosphere > Stem > Wood/Secondary xylem...
TCTGCCATTTCTCTTGCATTGACTGCATTAGCTATTCTAGTGTCTGGAAGGCAGTGGAAAGCCGCCCTCTTAGTTTCAACAAGCTTATGCTTGGCCGGAGTTTACGCATGCTCAACTCTTATCCAAAGGAGCACAACAAACTTCATAAGAACACATAGGAGATTCTGAGCCAGCAAACCGTAAACATCTAGTATGTTTCTGTAGTTTTGGCACAGGAAGATTATAGAACTACATTTACAACCTTGTATAGTTCTATCTAGTAAATTATAGGTGTTTTGCCCTGTTGTCTTGTCATTAAGTTACTGTATTTTCACCTTTTTTGATTGTTTTTCTAAAACTCTAGTACATTCAGTGCATATAAATTCTCACAAGAAACAAAAATGAAGAACAAAATGAGAGTTGTTATCAGGTTTCTCAACTCCAAAGCATCCAGTAGACTCTTAACCTGAACATGTCTCTGTGAAGTCAAATGTAAAGCTACGTGAGAGGAAGATGTGTGGTCAGAAAAAACTGATAAAATCAAGAAAACCAGGAAAAACCAAATGATGGGATATTAATGGGATGGATGTTAAACAAAAGAACACTTGACAAGCCTTTCAGTTATTGGCACAATCAATGATTTCATACCCAGCGGTTTCGCTTAGGAAATTCAAATCCAGACTGAAATCAAGAGAATCATGAAGGCTTTTACATAATATAATAGGTTTAAGAACATCGGCTTACAATAACTTAGCAATAAAAATCTGCTTTGATCCCAGCTTAGAGGCATCGCTATCATCAGCAACAGCAGGCAGGGAGCGTTTCACAGTCCAATAACTTACCAATATCAGTCAGCACACAAATAATGTCAATCAATCCATTTAACAACAGAGAGAATCTTTGTAGAATTACTCTACCACACCAAGCTCAACCAATGGTTCATGTGCGGCACTTGATTAACCTAAAAATCAGCACGCACAACGCAAATAGAAAAGGTAACAAACACATATTTATTGGATTCTGTTGATTCTTCCGAGTATAAAGATACTCCATGGCGGAGTAAAAGCATTGCCAGACAGCAGCTGCTAGTCCAAAATACTCCAGGAGACCACCAAAGGTTCATATTTCACTTTAGATTGGTTCTGAGCTTGCAATATAATTTTCTCTGGTGGCTTAATTTTTACTTCACCTTGGTTCTGAACCTCTAATGCAATTTTATCAAATGACACATGAGGAGTACTGTTGTTCTAGGTGTGCTTGGCTACCCTCCTCTGCAAGGACTCAAAACAATATGTTGTTTGAAAATTAGAATTGCAAAAACACAATTGAGATGGTGATGAAATAAAAAGTAAATGGGAGTTGTAGAATTTATATCGCCCCGACTCTCTCTCAACTTTCTCTTCATATTGGATCTGAATCTCCAATGCAATTTCATCGGATACCACATGAGAAGTCCTGCGGTCCTGGAGAACAAACTCAATACTCTTCCATTAATCCCTTGTGGTTGTTGAACTGCACATTTGCGAAGTTTGGAGGTAGAGATTATAATATTTCCTCTATTCTTGGGTTTTGTCTGATTATCCATTCCGTTAGCTTGTGTCTGGGATCTGAGGTTTAAAATCTGTCAGCCTACGCCCCGAATAAAGAAGGGGTCGCTGCCAGATCAGGCATGCAACAAGTTACTGAAAGAAAGCTAACACGGTAAAATGCAGAAGCCACATATAGACGACTGGAAACGAAGAAAATACCAAGAAAAGAGGAGAAGAAAAGGATCAGAGAGCATAAAAATAACACCTCGGTGCGTGCTTTGAGAGAGAAGATGTTAACGCAGCCTGGAGAGTGGAGACTGTCCTGCAGTGCAGATAGAGGGAGGGAGATGATAGTCACCCGTGATCTTGGCTTCTTTATCAGCCTCCCGCTAGGGTTTAAGAGAGAAAGAAAACCAAATTTCTATAGTCCTAGTTTTGTTCGGTTTTTGGTGGGAACAGTAAAAAGCTTACACATTGTTCAAAGAGCTCAGCTTTTGTAATTCACAATTTTCTGTATCAGACGCGCTTAAGAGTAATATAATATTTTTCATAGATATATCTTAAGGATAAATGGGTTTTTTAAACTTTAATTAGGATAATGTAATTTCAATAATACCCTGCTCCTTGGCTGCATGGCAGGGGTGTTTTTGGTTTTTCTACTTTAGAAAGTGGAGTTACTTAAGTGCTATTTGACTCAAATAATCTTTAGGTTTTTTTTTTTTTTATTCCTTTTCTTATGTTTTTTTTGTTAATATTGCATGGGATGGGACCCAGAGCAATTTGGGATTTGCAGGTTGACATGGAATATAGTTGGCAGTTGGTCAGGAGCAAGCTACAAGAAAGAGGGACCAAACCATTTGAATTTACGGAGACTGCTCCACCTTTTTGATCCCACTCAATCTAGCTCAAGTGGTTCCTTTTCTGGTAATGGGGATGATTTCTTATTTTACGCTATCCTTATAATCAAATCTTAAAAATGGACCCAGTAGAGCAATAAAATTTCGTGACCAAGTATTGCATGGGACCATATCAATCAGTAAAGTATCGTTTCGCATGACTAGATTTGAAAAATAAATTGAAGTTGAGGCCTTTTCCTTTGTATGGTTCTATCAAGTAAATTATAGGTGTTTTGCCCTATTTTCTTGTCACAAAGTTACTGTATTTCACCTTTTTTTATTGTCTTTCTAAAACTCAAGCACTTTCAGCGCATATAAATTCTCACAAGAAACAAAAATGAAGAACAAAATGAGAGTTGTCATCAGATTTCTCAACTCCAAAGCATCCGGTAGACTCTTAACCTGAACATGTCTCTGTGAAGTCAAATGTAAAGCTACGTGAGAGAAAGATGTGTGGGAAGGAAAAACTGATAAAATCAAGAAAACCATGAAAACCCAAATGATGGGATATTGAAGGGACGGATGTTAAACAAAAGAACACTTGATAATGATTTCATACCCAGCGGTTTCGCTTAGGAAATACAAATCCAGACTGAAATCAAGAGAATCATGAAGGCTTTTACACAATATAACAGGTTTAAGAACTTAACAATAAAAATCTACTTTGATCTTAGCTTAGAGGCATCGCTAACATCAGCAACAGCAGGCAGGGCTTATCAGTATCAGTTAGCACACAAATAATGCTAATCAATCCATTTAAAAACAGAGAAAATCTTCGTAGAATTACTCTACTACACCAAGCTCAACCAATGGTTCATGTGCGACACTTGATTAACCTAAAAATCAGCACGCACAACGCAAATATAAAAGGTAACAAACACATCTTTATTGGATTCTGTTGATTCTTTCGAGTATAAAGATACTCTATGGTGGAGTAAAAGCATTGCCAGACAGCAGCTGCTAGTCCAAAATACTCCAGGAGACCACCAAAGGGTTGGCTCCTCTGAACTCCTTCCTTTCGTGCCTTACAAATGAGATCAAGGCTGGAAAGAAACAAAGCGAGGAATGATATCACCATGCCCATCAACGCGTACCCCACCTGATCAAAAACTGCAGACATGGCCTCTAGAAGTACGCTGGTGATTAACAAAGCCCACTCTGTTGTTTTCTGCACCAAAAAAATTAAAACCAGTATAATTATAAAATTTTAGATGCATTTTTATTTTTTTGTAAATTAAAAGAATGGATCAATGTAACATCACATTACCCAAGGTCATTAGCTCTGTATATTAAAGAAGGGAACAAAGGAGTAAATGGAAGTTGTAGAATTTAACCTCATTGATTTGATCTTGAGCAGATAGCTGCAACTTGGACTCAATTTTCACTTCAAATTGGTTTTGAGGCTCCAATGCAATTTCATCGGGTGGCACACGAGGAGTTTTATGGTCTGAGGTGTGTCTGGGTGGCCAACCCTGCAAGGACCCAAAACATATTGTTTGAAAATTAGAATTGCAAAAATTTGATCTACAAACACAATTGAGATGGTGATGAAACAAGAAGTAAATGGGAGTTGTAGAATCAGACCACACTACATATATATGGCCCCAACCTTGGCTCAACTTTCACTTCAGATTGGTTCTGAACCTGCAATGCAATTTTTTCTAGTGGCTCAACTTTCACTTCACATCGGTTCTGAGCCTCCAAGTCAATTTCATCGGGTGACTTATGAGGAGCCCTATGGTTCGAGGTGTGCCTCGGTGGTACCCCCATCTACAAGGACCCAAAACAACATGTTGTTTGAAACTTAGAATTGCAAAAATTTAATCCATAAACACAATTGAGATGGTGATGAAACAAGGAGTAAATGAGAGTTGTAGAATCCAACATCACTATCTTTATATCGCCCCGACTTTAGCTTAACTTTCATTTGAGATCGATTTTGAGGCTCCAATGCAATTTCATCGGGTGGGACATGAGGAGTCTTATGGTCCGAGGTGTGCCTGGGTGGCCAACTCTGCAAGGATCCAAAACAACATGTCATTTGAAAATTAGAATTGCAAAAATTTGATCCATATGCACAATTGAGATGGTGGTAAAACAAGGAGTAAATGGGAGTTGTAGAATCCAACCGCACTGTATTTATATAGCCCCGATTTTGGCTTAACTTTCATTTCAGATCGATTCTGAGTCTCCAAGCCAATTTCATCGGGTGACACATGAGGAGCCTTGTGGTCCGAGGTGTGCCTAGATGGTGCCCCCTTCTGCAAAGACACAAAACAACATGTTGTTTGAAACTTACAATTGCAAAAATTTGATCCACAAACACAATTGAGATGGTGATGAAACGAGGAGTAAATGGGAGTTATAGAATCCAACATCACTATATCTATATCGCCCTGATTTTGGCTCATCTTTCACTTCAGATTAGTTTTGAGCCTCCAAGCCAATTTTATCGGGTGGTATATGAAGAGTCCTGTGGTCCGAGGTCTGCTTGGGTGGTGCCCCCCTCTGCAAGGACCCAAAACAACATGTTGTTTGAAACTTAAAATTGCAAAAATTTGATCCATAAACACAATTAAGATGGTGATGAAACAAGGAGTAAATTGGAGTTATAAAATCCAACCGCACTATATTTATATCGCCTAGACTTTGGCTCAGCTTTCCCTTCAAATCGATTCTGAGCCTCCAAGCCAATTTCTTCGGATAGCACATGAGGAGCCCTATGGTTCGAGGTTTGCCTGGATGGTGGCCCCTTCTACAAGGACCCAAAATAAGATGATGTTTGAAACTTAGAATTGCAAAAATTTGATCCATAAACACAATTGAGATGGTGATGAAATGAGGAGTAAATGTGAGTTATAGAATCCAACATCACTGTATTTATATCGCCCCGACTTTGGCTCATCTTTCACTTTAGATTGGTTTTGAGCCTCCAAGCCAATTTTATCGGGTGGCACATGAGGAGCCTTGAGGTCCGAGGTTTGCATACATGGTACCCCCCTCTGCAAGGACCCAAAACGACATGTTTGAAACTTAGAATTGTAAATTTTTTATCCATAAACAAAATTGAGATGGTGTTGAAACAATGAGTAAATGAGAGTTATAGAATCCAACCATATTATGTTTATATCGCCTCGACTTTGGCTGAATTTTCTCTTCAGATCGGTTCTGAGCCTCTAAGCCAATTTCATTGGGTGGCACATGAGAAGCCTTGTGGTTCGAGATGTGCCTGGGTGGTGCCCCCCTCTGCAAGGACCCAAAACAACATGTTTGAAACTTAGAATTGCAAAAATTTGATCCATAAACACAATTGAGATGGTAATGAAATGAGGAGTAAATGGCAGTTATAGAATCCAACATCACTATATTTATATCGCCCCTTCTTTGGCTCAATTTTCACTTCAGATTGGTTTTGAGCCTCCAAGACAATTTCATCAGGTGGCATATGAGGAGCCCTGTGGTCCGAGGTGTGCCTGGGTGGTGCCCCCCTCTACAAGGACACAAAACGACATGTTGTTTGAAACTTAAAATTGTAAGAATTTGATCTATAAACACAATTGAGATGATGATGAAACAAGGAGTAAATGAAAGTTGTAGAATCCAACCTTACTACATTTATGCAGCCCTGAATTTGGCTCAACTTTTCCTTCAGATTGATTATGAGCCTGCAATGGAATTTTTTCTGGTAGCTCAACGTTCACTTCAGATCGATAATGAGCCTCTAATGCAATTTCATCTTTTGGCACAGGAGGAGGCGGGGGTAACAAACTCTCAACCAATACGTTTCTCCGAAATGCACGTCTGCGAAGTTCGGAGGTAGAGATCATTATACTTCCGCTACTATTGGGTCTTGTCTGATTGTCCATTCCTCTAGCTCGTGACCAGGATATCTAACTGATAGCTTGTGTCCGGGATGAGAGGTTTAAAATCTGTCAGCCTATGGCACGAAAAAATAAGGGGTCGCTGCCAGATCAGGCATGCAGCTTACAATTAGAAATCAGAGGAAGAACTGAAAACGTAAAAAGAGATGGTAACAAAGGAACATTTAGAGGATAGAATATTAAGGTTCTCTGGCAATATCTACCACGTTATCTGCTTGAAAAAGCCATTCAACAAGGAAAACATGAAATTGTTCTTCTATTTGATAACAGTTTCAAACTCCTAAACAAATAGTACAGCATCAAGTTTAGTTATCTTGAAACTTGAATGCCCAAAAATCTGTCGATAACAAGTGACGTGCTCATACAATAACATGTATTCCATATCTCAAGCTCCAATGCTAGGCCTATTTGAAAACCACATAACCACATGTAATAGAAACAGAACGTGAAACTGACGGAGAAAACATGGTGATGCAGCAAGCACTTAAGCCGTAGAAAGGAGAATGAAAGCCCACACATTAAACAATAAACACACACACGAGTAAACATTATGCCCTTGTTTTTGAAAGTTCAGACACTTGAAAGAAACACAGACGGGAAAGCAAACATACGCCCTTATTTGTGGAGGTTCGCGCGATAATGACTAAACACTACATGCGTAAACATGCAGAAATACCTCATAAACAATTTTGTCCAATACCCCACGAATTGATTGACAGAGACAAATTACTGGCATCATGCAGAAATATTCCTTCAAATAATTCAGGCGAGACTAACTCATCTCTGATAAAATGCAACATCTAATGACGCAATATATATGTCTCAGTTTGACTTGACTCCACCCGGAAAAACAGCCCCCTCCCCCTCTCTTTACTGCTTCAAGAACAAATCCAGATGGTTTGTTTTTTTTATAATAATCAAATTTTATTGATGATTACAGAATTCCATTAAATATATGAAGTTTTGCGTGGAAAGCGTTGAAGGGATCAGACATACAAGAAAGAAAACGATATATATACATGATAGAAAAGATAAACAGTTCGCAAAAGAAAATAACTAACACCGAAAAATGCAGAAGCCACATATAGATGAATGGAAACGAAGAAAACACCATATAAATGCAAGAAATAAGAAGAAAAAAAGGATCATAGAGCATAACGATGATACCTCGATCAGTGCGTGCTTTGAGAGAGACGATGTTAGCGCAGCCTGGAGAGTGGAGAGTACTGTCCTGCAGTGCAAAGAGAGGGAGGGAGATGGTGTTTACCCGTGATCTTCACTTCATTAATCAGCCTCCGTCCAGGGTTTAAGAGAGAAAGAAAACCAAATTTCTATAGCCAAAGAACCGCTTCGTGGAGCAACTGAACTGGGAGTAAGAAAGCCTGGTGACATGAAAATAAATAAGCACGCGGTTTTGCTTCTGCTTGGCAATGCCAAGGAAATTTCTTAGAAATTCAGGGATCAAAAGCAATCGTGCTCTTCATTATTTAACAGCGCTATTTGATAAAAATGGCTAATTCAAATTGTTACGTGCAAGTTTTGTTAGATCACCTCAGATGGTAAAGAACTACTGTCATTCTCGGCTGTTTAACAGAGAAGGTTGCTTTATCTTTTGTTGGCACCACTTTATTAGTTTATTTTATTTTTTTGTTGGCTCTATTTTATTGATTTATTTTTTTGTTGGCCCCATATAAAAGATATAAAGGAATAATTTTTACTAAAGAGAAAAGATATTTTAATATTTTTTTTTAGCATTCCAGCATATAAACAAGCATAAAAGAGATAAAATAATATTTCTTTTAGTTTTGGCATTCCATTTAGCATACCCTTTGAAGTTCTATAAGAGGTATACGTACAACTTGTTTCAAAGCAGCAACCATTATACTATGTTCTCCGATTTCGCTACTCCTTCGGTTGTTGACTTGACAGTCCTCTGCTTTCTCCTTTTCTGTGGATTCCACTGAAAAGAGGTTTGCCTTGCCCTTAAAGGCTGAGAGTGGAGAATGTAAACAAGAACTGTGCATATATTGGTATTCGTGTTCGTATTCTTAAGATACATAGATCATGGAAAGATTAATAGCTGTATGAAGTCAAGATTAAGAACATTAACAAGTTTATTTAGTAGGGCTAGCATAAACTAAAGGTTCTTGAGCGGTCAATGAGTATCTGTCATATCTAAATGGAGATAAGTTTCAAACAAGGGTGGTGTAGCAAATATTTTTATAGAATAATGGGACAAAGTTGGGCTAAATAAAAAAGGAGTGATCATGTCAAACAAGTATAGTAGTTAAAATATATCATAACTTTTGATTTGATAATTAAATTTGATTTAAATTCTTATAAGAGAGTTTTGAAATCCAGTTCTAAAAAGTAGCCTTTTAGCAGCTAATTCACTATACAGATTTCTCAAAATTAAACTCTGAATATCTTGTTTTGTCAAATTTCCTTGATTTCCTTGTATTTCTTATGTTATTTTGGATTTTATATTATTGTCCTTCATGTTTTAGAATTCTGATACTGTTACCTAGAGGTTGGTTTTTCTAGGCTATAAAAGACATTATAAACCTTTTTAAGTGGAGACATCACTTAGACTTTATTTCAGAACAATAAATTGGTAATTTAGGATGCAAGCTTGCATCCCTTTTCGCTCACCAAATCTATATTTTCTGTGACTGTTTTACTATCTTTGTGCTTCATCCTGCATCAAATGCCTTGTCATTTCGGACACAGCATGATTTCTTTGCCCCAAGTACCTGCTGTTGTAGAACATTCACTAGCTGGTCTTGTTGCTGGAGCTTTAGCTTCTTCACAGGCGAAAGGTAGGATATGTTGGAACAATGCATGCACCCTATGTGATTAACCGATATTTCAGACACGTAATTCATCGCAAGGGATGCACTATTGTAGTCAAGAGTTTCTAGGCTTGGAAAAAATCCCTCTCTGCAATTTCTCTTGCATTGACTGCAGTGACCAATGTAGCATCAGGAAGGCAATGGAAGACCTTTCTCTTAGTATCAGCAAGTTCGTGCTTAGCTGGAGCTTATGCATGCTCAGCTGCTATTGCAAATAATGAACACAACAAACTTCATAAGCACGCACATGAGGTTAATTGTAAGTAGCACAAGATTGCACTTCTTGCAAGTTTCTATAATTTCAAGTCAGGAAAATACATGAAAGTGTTTTCCGTTGACCGGAAAGTGTTTTTTTTTTTACTAGAAAGTGTTTTCCGTTGACTGAAAAATATTTTCTAGTGACTATTTTTTCTAATGACAAACAAATATAGAAAAGTTTAGAAACTACTTTCCGAGAAATGAACCTGGCCTACTACTCGAGTCGTATTTATTTGTCTTCCTTCTTTAAAACGTTTTTATGTCAACTGAACATCAAAATCTGATCGATTTATAAAATTGATTTTGCATTATAGACCCGCTTTTTTTTTGTATTTACTGGAAAATCGTACACTGTATTCTGGTGCACAATTCGAAATGCATACATCCAAATGCCTGAGTTCTAAATTCAGAACGAACTATAGATTGGAATTTCAAAACCAAGGAGCATAACAGAGTCGAGATTTCAAACTTGATTGGAACTCCTACAGATTGGTTACCATGAAACAGGATTCTTTTAGATTCAAATAAGCACACATTTGATGATTTTCAACTAAAAGCACACAACATTATGGCCTCAAAACTTATGCCAACGATCCTCCTTTTCCCTACTGGCAACAGCAGCACGATGCTTGAGCAACCTCAACTTCTGTCAAAGCTTAGCAACCTCTGTCAAGCTTCCTCGCAGCAGCCGCGTGCTTCCACTGAAGCAAAGGTGCGCCTTGAAGGTACGAGTCTATTCCTTCCTCCCGGTTGATTCGTCAACGAGCCCACGAGCAGATGTTCTCGAATAGGCAGGCTGTGAGGCAACCATGGAAGCCGCCTTCCCTGATTCCGATCCTGTTGATGTTTTGCAGTGAAGCAAGCAGATACACCTTCCTACTTCCGTTCCTAAAACCTCATCTTTTCGGCTTCTTGGCTGTCGAAGCTTCGAACTTCGTTGTGCACAGCAAGTTCATTATTGATGAGAGCTAAAACATAAGGATTTTTTTCGTAATTGGGCAGCCCCTTTAGCAA
>Ga0325411_1009462_pt1 | contig 10408 bp, 4 predicted proteins | sample PopdelMetagenome_13_FD_206181 | JGI IMG/M metagenome (GOLD analysis project Ga0325411, IMG submission 206181) | Populus deltoides microbial communities from Bellville, Georgia, United States - Xylem-PdIQD-R4 | ecosystem: Host-associated > Plants > Phyllosphere > Stem > Wood/Secondary xylem...
TCAGGCTAAATAAAAAGTTGGATAAGGAGGTTTCAAGGTTAACTCGCTGAGCCGAATTTAATAACAATCCCAAATATTTTTATATGACCTGGATATTTTCTGTTAAGTAATATATATATATATATATATATATATATATTAGACCTACGGTACAGCGCGACGTGTAAACTAGTATTGTTTCTATTACAAATTTAAAATAAAAAAATAAGAGGACATAATAGTGTTTGGGCATATAGATATCCCATGAATTTGATAAATTTTGTTGAGTTTGAAATTAAGTTAGCTAGGGAGTGAACCCTATTCAATTTCACTCCCCAATAATGAACTATGAAAATCTTCATGACTTGAGGCAGCACAACAATTAGACTAGATAGGTAGTGTGCACCACACGGTAGGTCAAACCAAACTTTTTCAACGCAAAATAAAAAATATTCATACGCAAAATAAAAAATATTCATGCGACGATAATCTAAGACAACCCGAGTTAAATTAACCAAAACGTGACTTAGGATATGAGACCGAAAGAACCCGTAAAAAAAATTGTAAAGTTCAAGACCAAATAACCTAAAGTCAAGGATGAAAAACAAAACTTAAAAAAAAATACAACGCCGAAGAAGAAAAATCGAGTCAACTCGAGTTAACTTGATGAACCAACAACCTATGATATGAGATCAAAATAAAAAAAATAAAAAAGAATTTCAAAAGGATGACATAGTAAAAAAACCAAAGTTCAATAAAAAAAATCAAAAAACCCATGAGTCAATTCGGGTTAATTCTACCAACCCGCTTTCGGAATAACCAAATAGTAAGAAAAGTAAAAAAAAAATGACAAAGCTTAAAGACAAATAATTCAATGTAAAAGAATGAAACTAAAAGAAAAAAGGTCATAGAAAAATCAAGGGAAAAAAATGTAAGTCAATCCGGGTTAACTCGACTAACCCTCTACATGCGATGTGAGATTGAGATAAAAAAAAATTAGATCTCTAAAGGACGGGCCTAATAAAAAATGTACAAGTTAAATAAAAAAAATATAGTGAATGAAATGCAAGCTGACCCAGGTTTGCTTGACCAGCCTGCTCTCGAAATAAACCTCACGGAAAGAAAAGTAAAAAATCACATAGCTCAAGAGCCAATAATTTAACATCAAAGTATGAAATTGTTAAAAAAAATCAATTTCATAAAAAAAATTTGAGGAAAAACAATTTGAAGCGATCATGGTTAACTTGACCCACCTATTACCTGAGATACAAGATCGTGATAACTCAACAAAAAAAAGGCACAAAAAAAAAGAAGTTAAGGGCTTAATAACTAAATTTCAAATGATGAATTTGAAAAAAAAATAATTTTCAATAAAAAATTGCTTTGTTGAAAGGCAACTACGAAAAAATAACAAAGTAAAATATTCAACCGTAAAACAATGTAAAACTCAAACAATATAGACCAAACATGGTATAAAAAATGAAAGAAAATAATTAGGGGCTAAATAGGAAAAAAAAACTAAGAAAATGATAAAGAAAAGTTATTGAAATTTTGAAAAAAAAAAGACAAATCAAGAAAAGGATAAGAACATAGAAATCAAAAGAATAAGGACAAAAAATGAATTAAGAAAACAAGTCCAATAAAATTAAAAGGGATGAAATTGCAAAAAATAATAATCAAGAAAAGTATATAGTATAAAAATAGAGCAATTAAAAGTAGAGAGACCAAATCAGAAAAAAAAAATCAAATTGAAAAAATACCTAAGGTTGAAATTTAAAAAAATCCAAATTTCAAAAAGCATCAAAAGCCAAATAAACAGTAATTAAAAGAAAAAGAATCATAATCGATAAGATTACAAACCTAAGAGCACAATTTTTTTTAGAAGTTCAAGCGCATCTTTCTATGAAGTGAGAGAGAAAAGAGAAAAGAAAAAAACCTCTGTGACCTTCTCTATAAGCACTCACCACACTGTTAGAAAGTGGATGATGTGTTGTTACCAGCACTACGATCGAAGCAGGATTTTGGCCACCACACGATCTCTCGCGCGCCACTTGAATGGCGCGGAGGCCATGACACGCATGTCAACAACTTTGTTTTAATAATATTTGAAAACTTAAAAATTATTAAGTTGACCATGAAAAAATCTAAAAATAACAGCAAAATTAGTCTAAAAAGATCAAAACACCCTCGTCGTAAATAGCTTTTGTTTTTTCAAGTTTCAAAGCTAGTTTTGTAATTTTATTGTTTTTTAAAAAAGAAAAAGACGGAGAAGCCCCTTTAAGGGCATGACCGTAATTCAACTATTTATTTTAAAAAAAAAAACAGGAACCCTCACCCAAAGATTATTATTATTTTTTTTTGTTTTTAAAAGCAAAATAGTTATTACACTGTAACAAAAGGAAATGTTCAGATCATTTTGTCCCTCATTAATTTTGCGATGAAAAATATATTCCATGAAAAAAACATTTTTACCCCTAATTACTTAATCAATTTTTTCAGCAAGGATAAAATTATATTTCTATTATTCCAATCCATAATTTTTTTTGGTGTCTACAACCACAATAAAAGATTAGCTCATTTATTTATTTATTTTGTAATTTGAAGGTTCTTCCAGTAAGAAAGCAATGAAGACAACACATAATCGTTCGGCATCCATCCAATGCCTAAAAAATCATGGCTTAACCCGATGATCTTGATGCAATGATTTCTTGGAAGAAGAAAAAACCTTTCTTTTCTTTTTCGTTCCTTCCCTCTCATTACACATAAGGTTTTGGGCTTGCCACGTAATTCTGAGGTTGCTCTCATTCGACCTTTATTGTGAAAATGTTGGACCGTTACAAGTAATTTTCTCAATTTAGAGCTGGCTTCACGCCACTGTTAACAAGAAAACATCTTATATTAAAATTAAGATTTAAAAAGGAAAACTTCAGTAAATCATGATAGATGTATATTTATTCTTCTAAAAAAAATCAATGAATTAACTATTAAAAATAATATAATCTTTTTATAATGTTCATTGGCAGTTAAGAAGGAACTTATTTTTTTATATTTTTAAAACATAATAAAATAACTAAAGCTCTGTTTGTTTTTGCGTTTCAAAAGTACTTTTGATAAAATTTGAAATTTTTTTATTTTTTTATTAACTTTAAATTAATATGTTTTTAGTGTTTTCAAATTATTTTGATATGCTGATGTCAAAAATGATTTTTAAAAAATAAAAAAACATCATTAGCATGTATTTTAACACAAAAAATTATTTGAAAAACAACTACAACCACATTGCCAGACACTCTAAATCATTCTCCATGAATTGACATGGTCTTTTCACCGTGGTAGAAAAAAATAATATTTGGACGCGTCATAGCCGCGGGTCTTCTATCTAATATTAATTTAATTTGGGTAGAGTAGACAAAAAAAAAAAAAAAGTATGCAAAAGGTATTATTCAGAGCATAGGTGGGTCCCAAGCAAAACTCACACCTGGTGCTGGTCCATGATCGACCGGTCTTCTTCGCTTCTTCCTTTTTAAAGTCTGCTTTAAGGTTAAATTGTTGCGTGTAAGAACTCACACTGAAAGACAAAAAAAAAAATTAAAAACAAAAACCTCGTTTTCATTGTTTAATAACTTCTTCTTTTTTTCTCTCTCTTTTTTTTGTCTTTACATATTTTATATCCTTTATTTTTTTTATGATCCTAGTTTTCACCTTTCATTAAAGATTTGTTGGTTAATCTTTAGAAATTGAGTTGATTTTTTTATTAACCCGAAAATGATCAAATTACACATGCGAAGATAATTAATTATGGAATATAAATGTGTTAAATATCTATTTTTATTAAGAAAAAAAATTAATCAATTAAATCATTCATTTCACTCAATCCTATTTCACTTGTGAATCAATAGAAAAAATTAAAAAAAAATGCATTGCTTTCATTTAAACATAAAAAATTCTATTATTTTTTTATTTTATAATTCATCACAAAGATTTATTGATGCCTAGATGACATGAATCTTAAAAATAAATAAACCTTTCTTTAAAATAAAATCGAGACTTGGTTGTATTAGTTTCAAAAAGTCCATACGATCTTCATCACGCCACGTGTACATCTGAGATGATAGGGTGCATGATTGGAGCAATACAATGCACCGTAGGAAGCCATCTGTGATCTTATTAATTGACTATAAAGAAACCAGAAGGCGTCTTTAAGAGGGTAGAAAAACCTAATCTCAGCAACAACCAATGAGTACGCGTGAAATGTCCAAAAATGCCCTCCCTCCCTCCCTTTAAAGTTTAGGATAGGGGTGATAAAAAAACTAAGAAAATTAAAAAAATTAAAAAAAATAACTGAAAAAACTGAACCGTTAAAAAAAATTTGATTAAATCGATTAAAATTTTTAAAAAACTAGCTGGTTCGGTTTGGTTTCTGTTTTATAAGTCTAAAACCGAAAAAATCAAACCGAATCCAAACAGAAAAAAACCGAGCCAAACCTGTTTGAACCGGTTTTTGATCTAAAAACCGAACTGAACCGAAATCGGTTGGTTTGAACCGGTTTCGGTTTTTAAAAAAATAAATCAGTTTGATTACTTTTTTTGATAAAAACCGAACCGAATCGAAAATGATCGCTCCTAGTTTAGAAATGTGATTGTTGTTACTTTTCAAAATACTTTTTACTCAAAAAAATATCAAAATAATATTTTTTTTTATTTTTTAAAAATTATTTTTGATAAAACATATTAAAATAATTTAAAAATAAAAAAAATAAACTTTTTTAGAATTATTTTTAAAACCCAAAAAGAACAGCGGCAGCCAATGAGATTGCTATTGCAAGTGTGCAGTGTTTTCCTGTGGCTGTGTCACCACACAACCATTGCCATCCATTTGATAGAATGATGAGTCACTTCAAGAGTCTTTGATAATGCGGCTTTTATCCTATTTATAAAAAATTTATATATTATCTTGAGATAAAAACTCAAAGTTACGCTTAAACAAGAAAATAGAGCTTGAAAGCTAATATTTAAGAGATAAATACTTAAAAGTACATTTTAAAAAAATAAATTATATATATATATATATATAAACAAAACTCCAATATGTTTTTATGTTAAACTTTATATTCACGGTAATGGATTTTCACATGTGGCCCGCACATGACTTAAAAAAAAAAAATTACAATAATTAATGATTTTTTAATTTTAAAGGAGTTTTATTTTAATATATTTTCAAATAAAAAATAATTTAAAAATAATTACTAATACACTAACAAACACGCTTTAAACGGTTGAGACCATTGCTAGGTATAACCACTGTTTTTTTTTTAATAACCCAGGATATCCGAGTCAGTTTACGCGCACCACAACTAATCTCCGGGTTCACTGAACATCCTGTAAGTCCAGTAGGCATGTAAAATACCGTGAGGATGACAGGCATGTACAAAAAAGATCGAACTTGAATAAAAAAAAAAAAACAAGTCTTTTTCTCCACTATATCACGATCTTGAATACACTATTGATATTGTTATTGGAGGGGGGGGGGATGTTAGGTAGTAAAACAGGAGCAAATTATTGTTGTTCGACAAGTATGGGGTGACACTGGGCGGGCAGATCATTGATGATAGAGATTAATTTGTTGGTGAGATCGATCGATCTCTAATGTTGTTGTTGTTTTAGGCAAAGAGAACTTGAATGGCAAAGAGGTCAGCTTTTCCTTTTATTGATTTGTTCTTAGACTCATGCTAATTCGTCAAGGTTTGAATGGATCATGGGGCTAGCTTGTCTCGAATTATCTTTCCATTATCTCCTTGTTATAATATTAATCAATATTCTTGTGTATTATTCACAAAGAAAAAGGGACAATATCCCATAGGATTATTATAATTAACTGATATATGCCTCTACAAGTTTAGGTGCGCACATGACATGAGTGAGAGGATCAGGGCCTCGAATTATTTATTTATTTATTTATTTCATAGCTGTAAATTTGAGTTAGAATAGAATTATGCACTAATCAATTTCTTTCCGCCCCCCTCCCAAAGAAAAAACAAAAAATAAATAAATAAACAAAAAAAAAAACATATCCCCACGTCTGCCCTCTCCCTCCTTTTGTTATTTATTTATGTATCTATACAATAGAGGGCACCACACACACACACACACATATATATATATGGGCAAGCTGAGATTTCATAGTATAACTAATTCTTCATTGTTTTTACATTTTAAAAAAAAATTAATTTTAATTTTTTTATTTAAAATTAATTTTTTTTAGTGTTTTTAGATCATTTTGATGTCCTAATATTAAAAATAAAAAATATTATTTTAATATATTTATAAATAAAAAGTAGTTTAAAAAGTAACAAACAATTATATTTTTAAAATGACACAATTTTCCATCTAAGGCAGTGAAGCACATCCCACCAATCCGTCAACGATAAAGCAAGAGAGTGATAAAGCAAGAGAGTGGGTGCATTGTTTCAATCATGACTTTTAATTTGATCAAAAGAATTCAGATAAGCTATTTGATTGTAGGTTATTAATTCTGTTCAGTTTTATTTGAAATGATTAAAATATTTTATATCAGTTTAAAAAATAGAATAAAATAAAAAAAAAATTATCTCATTTTAAATCTCGGTCTGTTCCGGATTTTTTGGTTAAATTTTGTCCAGAACGTTCCGGTTTCATTCCACATATTCCGTTCCGCTCTTGAAAAACCATTGAATCAAAATGAACCTTATTCAATTTAATTAATTAAACCACCCAATTATAAAAAACTCTTTTTCATTATTATTTTCAATAACAATGATATTGATAATAATATTGAAAATTATTATTACTATTTTCATTAACAATGATATTGATTTTTTAAAATTAGATTTATTACTAATATATATGGTTTATATTCATGTTGTTTTTTTCATATTTATACTTTGTAAGAATTTGAGCAAAACAATAGATGTTTTAGATTCCATTAGCATTGATAACATTGACTTAACTTTATATTTAAAATATTTGTATGTAAAATATTTATTTTTATAATATTTTGATATTTTGTTTAAGTTGAATTACTTTAAGTTAAAAACCTATTTAATCTTGACTATTTAGGAATATTTTAAATTTTGAAATTATATTTGTTTGGTATTGTGTTTGTATTGCATAATTTATAATTAATTTATCTTAAATTTGAATTATGTTTGTAGAATATATATATATATATATATATGAACAGTACAACTCTGAAACGGCACGTCGAAACATTCCAAAACTGAAATATTTCGTTCTAATTGAAAAAACGAAACACTTACTAGAACAGAATTCACATCCTTCATTTTAACATAAAATCATGCATGGTCATTAAAAAAAATATAGATATTTTAAAATTAATCAAAGATTTCGCATGGATAATAAAGGACATTTTTCATAATAAAATAAATAAATAAATAAAAGAAAAGAAAAAAGAAAAGGGGAAAAAAGAACTCATCAAACCCCTGATTTCGAATAAGAAATTCCAGTCTAATTAAGCTTGCACGAAATTCGCTAGCCAGTGGAGGCGTTGGCGCAATATTGCTGCTGATAAGTACATTTTTTTTATTTTATATTAACTGACGCTAATATCGTAATATTATATATTCAGCTAGTCGGTGATTGATTAATGGCTTTGCTTTTTCGAATTTAACCTTTTCCTTGTAAAGTACTCTGTGCGCCATACATACGTATATTAAATAAGTTAGTGTGTTAAATTTTCAGAACACTTGTGTGTTTTTGTCTAGGATATTTTGTGGCTTAGGTCAAAATAAAAATAAAAATTGAGCATAAAAATATAATATTTAGATCATACAAAATATTTTGACATTGTCAAATAAACTTGGTATAAAAAACTTTCAACCCAACTCTTCATTTAACCTAGATTTTAAATAAAATGTTTAGCAGCTCCAGTCTAGTCCTATTAATTCCAATCACTTTTAAGGTCACAACACAAAAACAAAGGGGCCAAGCATCAAAGCAACATGGATAGGGCTTGCATAGCTGACCTAACAAAAAAAAAAAAAAAGCTAAGTTGTTTACTATGGTAGAGTAGTAGACGACACTCCGTTTGATTGTCCAAATCCCAGCTACTAGAGATGTGGTTGGAAAATCAATCTAAGATATTTTGAATCCAAGAATCTATTTTTTAAACCTATTTTAATTTAAAAACATCTAATAAACAATTTTAGAATCTTAATAGATTTGTTCTCGACTAAAAACACCTTAAATATGTAAAAAAACAAAAATTTATCAACTCTAATCTATTTTTTTTTTAATTATTATTGTAATATAAAAGCTCAAAAACATCTCAATGATGCTCCTTTCATCAACAGGAATACATTGACACCAAATTTTTGTAATTTCCTACTAATTGCCTTTTCTTTCCTTTACTATTTTTCAATAATTCTTTAACCTCTCTCAAGGTCGAGGAATGAAATATGAATTAAGTAAAGTATTGTTTCAAACACATAAAATTATCAAAGTAGAAGGATTAAGAAAGAAATTGAAATGAAAAACATCTGAAGGGAAAATTCTTTTAAAAAATTGATTAAAGAACAATGTAAAAAAAGCCTGTATTTTTGCCTCATCACCAATTCTAGTTTTAACTTATTTTTAATTTATCACAAACAATAAATTTAAATTTATTTTTGTAAAATCAAGAACTAACCAAAATGTCAAGATGTTTTTTTTAGTCCATGATAACTCCTTAGAAAGAAATATAAAACAAATTGATGCAAACAAGAGCTAATGATTATGATGTTTGTTATAAGTTAAAACTTTCAAAGACCAAGAACACTATAAATATAAGGAGACTCTTAAAATACATAATTTATTCATTTATGTCTTCACTTTTCAAAATTCTATAACATCTCTTTATATAGAAAAAAAAAACTAGAAAACCCTAATAATATTGAACAGAAAAAACTAAAATAGGAAACTATTCTCTTAAAATAAGAAAGAAAAAACTGAAAAAGCAAGAAAACAAAAATAGAAAATAATAAAATTAACTAAGAAAAATATTTTTTCTTCTAAGAAGCTCTTGCATCACAAATTATCAAGTTTAATCCCTGATCAATGTAATATGAAATGATAAGAAAAAAATAATGATCAAAGTAAAAACAAACTTGAAATATAAAAAATTCTCAAAACAACATGGAAGAAAAACAACCTGATTAACGAGCATGACCATAATACACTAACCTAGTTTGCTAGTTGTCTTTTTTTTTAATTTTTTTTTATTCCTCGTGATGTACCTTTCATTAGCCTCAGGTTAGATAAAACTTTAGATTAAATTAAGAGTCATTACAAAAATAGAGACAAAATTAAAAAAATAGAGCTTGCCCTGGATTGAAAATTGGGATTCAATTAAAATTTTATTATAGATTGAGGGATTATAAAGCCAATTCTCAACCAAGATAGATAACTGTCAAAGGACTTAACTGAAAAAAAAAAACTATGGTTATTAAAAGAAATGAAACAGTAAAATATCCATGCCAATTAATTTATTTCTTATAAGGCAACGTAATGAGTCTTTATTATAATAACCACCACAGCCTTTTGTATTTATTCCAAATCACGAAATGACCACATTGGCAGTGAGTGACTCATGATCTTGCACACGTTTTAGGTCCAAATTTAACAGGTTCATGCACCAGAGATGGGCCAGGAAACCCCACTCAGAGCTTGAACGGGTACGATTATACAATGTGTAAGGGTGCCATTGGTGGAAGGAGGGAGATGCAGAGATGCTTAGCCAGTAGATGTCACCCACGTCAGCTTGGCAAAAGACAAGTTAATAGAAAGATAGCACTTATTAGCGTCATGGTTCATGCCCGTCCACACCTACCCATGACAGGAACTGTCCATTGAGAGTTGAGACTGCAAACCTGGTAGAAAAATATTGGAAAGATAATAAATATATCAATACTTTATATTGTTGGTTTTCAAAAAATATTTTATTTAATAATATATTAAAATAATTCTTTTTATTTTTTAAAATTTATTTTTAAGTCAGTACATTAAAAATAATCCGAAAATATAAAAAAATTAATTTGAAATAAGAAAAATAAAAATTTTATTTTTTTACAAAACATTTTTGAAATATAAAAATAAATCGGTTGTAAAACACAGCTTTCAATGAAAAATAATGATTGATTTTTTTCTTAAGGCAATGGTAATGATGGTTTTTTAAAAAGTTTTTTATTTGAGAATGCATTAAAAATATATATATATTTATTTTTTAAAATTTATTTTTTATATTATTACATCAAAAAAAATTAAAATTTTATGAAACTGCGCAGTGCACCAAAAATCCTAAGAAACTACTCAATGAAATCTAGAGACTGATTTTCTCCATTTCATTTGCTGAAAAAGTAAAAAACAGTGTCATTGTTTTGATCGAATATCAATTACT
>Ga0325411_1009463_pt1 | contig 10408 bp, 2 predicted proteins | sample PopdelMetagenome_13_FD_206181 | JGI IMG/M metagenome (GOLD analysis project Ga0325411, IMG submission 206181) | Populus deltoides microbial communities from Bellville, Georgia, United States - Xylem-PdIQD-R4 | ecosystem: Host-associated > Plants > Phyllosphere > Stem > Wood/Secondary xylem...
ACAGAACAATAGCTTTCTATTTGCTTTATACCAAAATTTAATTGGCTAAAAAATACTCCCAAAGGCCTAACTGCTCTGAGTCCAAGCACTGCCTTGAACCATATACCTTTAATGGGCTCGAGTGTGCGTCTCAAGTCTAATGTTATTGGATCTAGACAATACCGTGAATTTATTTCTTACTTTTAATGGGTTTAGGCAACTCGCTTTAACCCAATATTTTATTCAAAAAAATTTTAAAATTCGATTTTTTAATATTGTATATTAATTCAATATATATTATTTTAAATGATATATAACTTAAAATACTATATAAAAAAATTACTTTTCAATCCCTCATCTCTTTAAAAGTACAAAACATATAAGATATAAATACCACATGAATCTTTAAAGTTCAAGATTTATAATCTTTCTATTTTTAACTTTTATAGCATATATATTTTTAAACTTTATTTCTTCAATATATCATTATATTTTCTCTCTTTGCATAAATTCTTAAGGATTTAAAAGTCCTCACTCGTGATTTTAGCCGGTATAGATATAAAAAAATAAGACGAAACGTCATCTTCGCAAACAACAAACATAAATAGTAAATAGATATATATTTTTATTGTTTTTTAAAAAAAAAATTTTACAAAAACAAAAAAAATAATTGCTTTATTCCCCAGCTGAAAGTAAAGATCTTTCAATTCAATAAGAGATTTTAGATCAAATTGGTATAAATTTTTTTATAAATACCAGCTATTTATTATCTTTATTTATCAAACATCAATTACCATGATTTATCAAACACTACCAATCAACCACTATAATTAAAAAAAAAAATTCAATTACTAAAATTAAAAAATTAAGGACACATAATTCTTATTCTAAACCACAAGTCAAACATCTCGGTGGCTGTCATTTAAAGTGGATGTCGTTCTACGCGAGCCAAGGACGAAACTAACTAATGAGTTGATTTTTTGAAGGCTGTAGGCAATGAAGGCATTGATTGAGCTGCACGTCGTTTTGTAACTTGAAAGGGATGTTTTTGTGCAATGCCAACGGTAAATGAAAATGGGGACTGTAATTAGACAAAAAAAAAAATAGAAAAAAAAATGCAATTTGGAAAGGTTCAATGCTTGACTTGATAGTTTGGAATAGGCCAACATGTGTTGTGTAGGCCTGTGAGTGTTTCTTTTTTAAACTTTTATTCTATGTTGTGATAATCAAATATTTTTTAAAAAAATCACAAATCAAATTAAAATATTTTAAGTTAGAATAAAGTGTTCAATTAGTATTTTAAGTTAGAATAAACAAATACATAAGAGTTTAAAATATATTTGTTGAAGAAAATAAAGATAGTTACCTAAAATAAATTTGTTTTTGGAATAATTTTTTTTGATGAATTTTTATATTCTTAAAACAAAAAATATATGAAAACATGTCTTCTCCATTTTCACAATCTTTATCTTTTATATTAAAAAATAATACTAAACACTACTTTAATAATCAAGTTTAACAATCTCCCCCTCTACATAGGGAATGAGGCTTGAACCTATACTATTGGAGTATTGGAGGGAGGAGAAATACATTCCTCACTTTTTCTATCAAGATAGACATATCATGACAAAAAATTAAAGTAGAATTTCTTTTATCGGTTTTCATGAAATACTCCACTCACAAATAATTTTACAGGAAGAAATTCAGATAAATATCTTTTAGATATAAGTCAAATAAATCTAATTCTAAAATTAATTTGGAGTAATAAATATTGGTTGAGGTTATTTTGGTTTTGTTATTTGTAGCCCAAATTACCTAATGAACCATTTTATAAGCGCATTTAATTTTTTATTTTTTATTTTTTTTTTATGTAGGGGTGTGGGTGCTTGTTTTTACTCAACTTTTATCTTATTTTAAGATGTAATAATCAAATGCTTTAAAAACAAATTAGAAATCAAATTAAAAAAAATGGTTATGTAGGTTATATTTGGTTAGTATTCAAGGGACGAGAAATACAAATATATTTGATTAAAAAAATATAAATAAAAAAATAAAAAATAAATATATTTTTGTGATAATTTAAGAATAAATTTTAGTACTTTTAAGATAAGAATCACATAAAAACATCTTTTTTATATTCACAATCTTTGATTTTCTTATTCTGAAATGATAATGATAAATTTCAATACCATCACCTCCTCGAGCAATTAGTTATTGGAAGAAGAAGAATACATTACTCATTATTTCTATATCAAGATTCATAAATCAAGGACATTAATTGGAATTACAATAAAAGAGGACATTATTTGGAATTACAATAAAAAAGGACATTATTTGGAATTAGTTTTTATTTTTTTTCCATTTTTTTTTCTCTTCTTCTCTTTATTTTTTCTCTTCTTCCATATATCAAATTTTCATAACACGGATCTCGGGTTTGACGGGTTAACCTGATTTGATGAATTAACCCGAATTTTTCTTTTCTTTTCTTTTTAATTAATAACATATACTAAAATTGTTCAGTGTTTCACTATGCAGTCCACAGTGAAACGCTAAACTGTTTTTTTTTTGTTTTATTTATTTATTTTTTTTGCTTTTTATGCCTTTATGGGTTTTTTTTTTTTGCTTTTTTTCTTTGTGTTTTTTTTCTTTTAATGAATTTTTTTTTGTTTATTTTAGTTTGTTAATGTTAATTTTTTTTTTAGTTATCAGACTTTCATGTCACGGATACCGGGTTTGACGAGTTAATCTGGATTTTTTTTTTGCTTTTTTTAAAGTTTGACGAGTTAACCCAGAATTTCTTTTTTTGCTTTTTTTCTTTTTAATTAATTTTTTTCGTTTAGTTTAGTTTTTTAATGTTAAATTTCTTTCTATTTAATTATCAGACTTTCATGCCACGTATCCCGGGCTTGACGGGTTAACCCGTCAATTTTTTTTCTATTTAGTTATCAAACTTTCATGACGCGAATCCCAGGTTTGACGGGTTAATCTGGTTTGAAGGGTTAACCCAGTTAATTCATATTTTTTTTCTTTTTCTTCATTAGTTTTTTCCTTCCTGTTAGTTTTTTTTCTTTGTTTTTTTAATTAATCTATTTAATTATCACACTTTTATGACACGACCTTACAGCCAGACCCACATTCAAGACTCTTGGGTCTGGTGTTGTAGCCAGACTCACTTAAACTTGAGTCATGTAAGTTTAATATTATTATTAATATTATAAATATTACTCTTGGGTCAAGCGTTGCAGCTAAACCAAAGGCTTTTGGGCATATCTTTGCAAAAAGACCCAACACTCTTAGATCTTAGCCTTTTTTGATATTTTTTATGCAAGAAAAAAAATTAACCCGTGGCGTGTGCCTTTGTTTTTTTTTCTTCTCTTTTCCTTTTTAAGCCTTTTACTGTGGATTGCACAATACAGTTCATAGTGAAAAAGCTGATGCCTTTAGTTTTTTTGTCTTTTTTTTAATTTAGTTTCTTAATATTAAATTTTTTCTATTTAATTATCAGACTTTTATGACATGGATCCTAGTTTCGACATTAATCTTTTTTTAATTTATTTTATTAATAATAAATCATTTTTCTATTTAATTATCACACTTTCATGACATGAATTTCAGGTTTGATGGGTTAACCTGGTTTGGCGGGTTAACCGGGTTGATTCAGATTTTTTTTCTTTTTTCTCATTAGTTTTGTTCTTCCGATTTCATCTTTTAATATTGTATGCAGTCCACAGTGAAAAGGCTAATAAAGCCTTTAGTTTTTTTTTTTTTGCTTTTTTTTATGCCTTTCACTGTGGACTGCACAGTGCAGTCTACGGTAAAAAGGTTGATACCTTCTTATTTTCTTTTTAATTAATTTTTTAATTTAGTTTGTTAATATTAAATTTTTTTCTATTTAGTTATCAGACTTTCATGACACAGATCTCAGGTTTGACGGGTTAACCCAGTTAATTTAGATTTTTTCTTTTTCTTCATTAGTATTTTTCTTCTTATAAGTTTTTTTTCTTTTATTGTTTCTTTTTATTTAATATTTTTTTATTTAATTTAGTTCATCAGTATTAAATTTTTTTCTATTTAGTTATCAACTGATGCCTTTAGTTTTTCTTTTTTTTTCTTTTTGTTTTTTTGCTGTTTTTATGTCTTTAACTGTGAACTACACATTGTAGTCCACAGTGAAAAAGTTGATGTCTTTTTGTTTGTTTTTTTTCTTTTTAATTAATTTTTTTCGTTTAATTTAGTTTGTTAATGTTCAATTTTTTTTCTATTTAGTTATCAAATTTTCATGACACGGATCCCGGGTTTGACGGGTTAGCCCAGTTAATTTTGTGTTAACCCGTCAATTTTTTTTTTCTATTTAGTTATCAAACTTTCACGACATGAATCCAAAGTTTGACGGGTTAACCTGGTTTGAAGGGTTAATCCAGTTAATTTAGATTTTTTTTCTTTTTCTTCATTAATTTTTTTCTTCCTTTTAGTTTTTTTTCTTTTTAATTAATCTATTTAATTATCACACTTTTATGATATGACTTTGCAGCCAGACCCACATCTAAAACTATTGGGTCTGGTATTGCAGTCAGACCCACTTAAACTTGAGTCATGCAAGTTTAATATTATTATTAATATTATAAATATTATTCTGGGGTCAGGCGTTGCAGCCACACCCAAGACTCTTGGGTGTAGCTTTGCAAAAAGACCTAATACTTTTAGATCTTAACTTTTTTTATATTTTTTATGCAAAAACTATTGATCCGAAGCATCGCGCGGGTCATATAACTAGTTAAACAACTATATATATGCTCAAGAAAATGCAACTGTCTTTGTCAATGCCATTGCTACAGCTAGAGCACGACCATTGATTACATTATCTGTTGTATTGAAGAGCATTGGTTAATTTGTGGAGTACTTGAAGTTAGGGTATCTGTGGCATCATTAATTTAAAGTAACTTTCGATTATTAACTGTGTAATAACAAACTTTTGATTTAAGTCCAAATTTTGATTGTATTGGGTTCAGTTTTGCAAATTAATTTAAGTTTTTTTTTAACTTTTTACTCAAGAAAAAATTATATCATAAGTTAAAATTTTAAAATTTTATTTTTTTATTAAAGTAAAGTTTTGACTCAATTTTATAACAAATCTTGATTTAAGTCAAAATTTAAATTATATTTAGTACGAGTTTTGACTAGAATTAACTTTTGATTTAAATCAAAACTCATGACAAAATCATGTCAAAATTTTGGGATTGAGAATGGAGTTATAGAAGTTTTTAGGGTTTAATAATGAATTATATTTTCATAAATATCAGAGCAAAATTAAATATTTTAGAAGAAGATTCGAAGATTGAGCTTTTGAAGATCGAGCTTTAATTGAGCACAATAACAAGCTCATCATGTGGTTGTAAGAGGTCAATGGAATGGACAAGTAGACACCAAGCGATTAATAAAAGGCACTGTTTGATTGCAGGAAAACATTGTAAATTTGGGGACCATTATTCTACTTTTAGGGACCTCCAAAACAATAAATCATCATAACTAAGAAAAATAAACTTCATAAAATGCAAAAATTTCCCTTTATTTTCCTACTCAATTTTCTCAGGATTCAAACACAAATGTTCCTTCTGCTTTAATTGGTGGTTAATTCTTTATTCAACACATAAAAACGTGTTTGGTATCTGAGAAACTACAGGAAAGTGAACGACTAAACTAGCTAAACTGACAAAAATCTTAAATGGTTCACCCAATTCTATTTTTCTTTTTAATTTAATTTCCTTATTTACCAAATTATTCTATTGCCTTCAATGACACCAATAACTATTAAATGACCACATCTAAATGATAAAAGAGCTTTAGAGTTAAAGACAATTGTTTTAAATTTCCAAAGACCTGGTTGAAAAATCAAGTCAAAGACTAAAAAGCCTCTAGACCCAAGTGATTTTTTTTTGTCTTCCAAAAGTAGTTAAATAATCACATGTGCAAATAAAATGTAAAAATATCATCTAGCCCCCCCTTTAGTAATGACCAATGTGTCTCATAAAAAAAACCATCATACCCCTAGACCCAAGGCATGCTACTTCGCTCACAAAAGGATAAAATCAGTTTTTTATTATGTGAATCCATGGTGAAAAACTGATCTCTTTTAGTATAGAGTATAATATAAAGGAAAAAACTTGTTGTTTTTTCTTTTTCTAAAATTTAGTAATTGAATTCTAGCTTAACTGAAACACTGAACTCATTTACTTGATTGAGAGCCTTTGTTGATTAAGCCATTAAGCTGCTAGCTACTTGTTAGGCTTAATATTTTTTTCTTAGTTATCTTTTGTAAGGTTATTAAGGTCTTATAACTCAGGTCAGGAACTTGGCAGGTTAACCTGAGTTGATTCTAGTAAATCCAAGTCAATCTAATATGTTGTCGTCTTAATATTATTTTTTAAAAATATATCATCTTGATTTTTTTAGTTAAACTATATGCTAACCACTCATTTGGGTTGTTTTTGAACCTATAAAGTTGACTAAATCACTTTGCTCAACCCCTCCATAGATTATTTTTTCCTGCTACAAAACATGTTAAGTACACTTATATATTCTTTTTTACTTTAAAAAAATTGATTCACCTCATATCGTAGCGTAGAAAATTATCTAGTGTTGGCTAAAAGGGGATATATATTTCTCTTAACATCATACAAATCCTTGTAGATTTATAGTATTTAGAGTTTAAGAGGGACTGTGAATATACAAATATGCTTAGCCTAGCAAATAATTACATGATAGCTTTATCTATTGAAGATGATTTGATTAAAATGAATCTAATTTCCTCAATTATTAAGTAATGGGAAGGTCTGCTCTTACTACGTGGATTTTTGGGCTTTCCAATATAAAACAAAATGAGTGATATAATAAAAAAAATGAAAAAGAAAAGGAATGATGGTGTCAAGATCAAATTATGGTGGTGAAAGCTAGCCATGCACTATTAAATCCAAACATTATAGTTAGTTAGAATGTTCATCATTTTTATTTTCACTATAATAGAAAGATGAGGTTGAAAATTGAATTGGAGATCCAACTTTTACAAGAGTAATATTATTTAGACCATTACCCTACTTTAATTCACCAAACACAGATAAATTTTATTAGTCTTGTGAATTTGTAGCTTTAACATCCGTATCAAATTTAATTCTTAATTTAATTTTATATATGTATTATTAAGAAGATTTTAAAACTAATTAGTTTTCTAATTGACTAATAAATTAAAACACCATAATCTTTTTAATAATGGGTGTTTGATCTGTATTTACAATTATTCAACCCTACAACGAGATATATAGACTTCATATAAACTTGTATATATAGAGATTGATTGAGTCTAGTAGGAGAGAATAAGGATTAAATTGAGCAAGTATTTCACTTTCTTTCTTCATGGATCATACTTGCAAACATGTATGAACACATAATATATGCATAACAATATAATAAAAAGACAAAAACAAATTAATAATACAAGAATTAGTTAAAATACACACACCTTATATAGCAGAGACCGGAACGAATGAAAGGTTCACGATCACTTAGACACCCACAGCCTCTCTATCAAATGTTGGGTTTAATAGATATTGGATTTCATAATTTGTTTCAATTTACTTTTTATTGAGTTATTCTAGTCTCATTATCCGGGTTTGGTAGGTTAGTATAAGTTGATTTAAGTTATTTTTTTATTCTTTTTAGTTAATTTTTTTTTCTAAACTTCATCCTTCAATATTAGGTTGATTGGGAATTAGGTTTAATATTCATTTATTTTTTTCTATGGGATTATCATGGTTTCATGACTCGAGTCACGAGTTTTTTTAATTGATTTTTTTTCAATTCATTCCTTCAACATTGAGTTGATTGAAAATTGAGCTTCATAATTTTTTTATTTGCTTTCTATGGGTTTATCGCGGTCTTATGATTCTGGTCGCGGGTTAACCCAGTTGCCTTAGGGTTTTTTTATCCTTTTTCAATTGAATGTTTTTTTTAATTTCAACCTTTAATATTGGATTGATTGAGAATGAAGCTTGATAATTTATTTTATTTTGCTTTATTTGAGGTTATCCCGACCTCAAGACTCGGGTCATAAGTTTAATCGGTTAAATTGGGTTGACTCAGGTCATGGGTTTTTTTGTGTCCTTTTTTTAATTCCATCCTATAATATTGAGTTGACTGGAAGTTTAGGTTAATATTTTTTCTTATTTGTTTTCTATAGGATTATTAGGGTCTTATAATTTAGGTTTGGGACTTGACAGGTTAACATGAGTTGATTCAAGTAAATTTAAGTTAATTCTAATATTTTGTCGTCTTAATATTTTTTTAAAAAAATATCTTCATGATTTTTTTTAGTCAAACTATTATTTTACCACTTGTTTGTATTGTTTTTGGATCTATAAAGTTGACTAAATTACTCTAACCCCCATAGTTTTTTTCCGCTAGAAAACATGTTAAGTACACTTAGATATTTTTTTTACTTTTGAAAAAATTGATTCGACTCACAACGTAGCGTAGAAAATTATCTTAGTGTTTGCTAAAAGGGAATATTTCTCTTAACATCATACAAATCCTTGTAGATTTATAGTACGTATTTAGAATTTAACTGGAACTATGAATATATACAAATACGCTTAGCCTAGCAAATAATTACATTATAGCTTTATCTATTGAAGATGATTTGATTAAAATTAATGACTCTAATTTCATCAGTTATTAAGTAATCGGAAGGGCTGTTATTACTATGAAGTTCGTGGATTTTTGAGCTTTCTAATAAATAAAAAAACCATAAGTGATATAATAAAAAAGAAGAAGAAGAAGAAGAAGAAACGATGGTGTCAAGATCAAATTACGTTGGTGAAAGCTAGCCATGCACTGATAAATCCAACTTTTACAAGAGTACTGTTATTTAGACCATTACCCTACTTTAATCCACCAAACACAAAGAAATTTTATTCTTGTGAATTTGTAGCTTTTACATCCGTATCAAATTTAAGGTAAAAGTTCAAAATGTTAGATATCAAGATTAAAGTCTTAATTTAATTTTATATGTGTATTATTAAGCAGATTTTAAAACTAATTATTTTTCTAATTGACTAATAAATTAAAACACCACAATCTTTTTAATAATGGGTATTTGATCTGTATTTACAATTATTCAACCCTACAATAAGATAGACTTCGATATAAACTAGCATATAGAAATTAATAAATTGAGTGAGTCTGGTAGGAGAAAATGGAGATTAAATTGAATAAATATTTCACTTTCTTTCTTCATGGATCATACACTACTAGAAATTCGCTAAATACCAACGGATTTACCGACGGAATATTTCTGTCGGTATTTTGAGGTCGAAATTACCGACGGCCACTTTCCGTCCGTAATTCAGTCGGTAAAAACCGACGAAAACTTTTCCGTCCGTAATTCAGTCGGTAAATACCAACGGAAATTTTCCGTCGGTATTTACCGATGGAATTACGGACGGAAAAGTTTCCGAATTTAAAAAAAGGCGGGTCGCTGACGTGGAGGTTTTGGCGGGTTATTTTTTTCCGACGGAATCACCGACGGATTCAAAACGACTGCCCGTACAGTGCCCGTACAGTGATGTGACTGGTTCGCCGTTTAAATTGCCGACGGACTCACCGAGGGATTTCAAATGGCAGATCCGTACGGTGACGTGTCTATGTTTCCCTCAGAATCACCGACGTAATAACCGACGGAGTGTCCGTCGGTAAAACCGTCGGAAAAAATTAATATATGACAGCTCTGCCGACCCTCTCATCCCCTATTTCTCCTTCTTCTTCCTCATCCCAACTCTCCCCATATGCAAACAACCAGCCCCCCCATCCCCCCCCCAAAAAAAAAAATCTTCCTCATATCAGCACAACAAGTTATATTTCTTGAAGTTTTGTGGTCACAGCATCCGTGTTCTGATTTACCGACGGATTTTATCAATTTTTGTAAGTAATTATATCTTTTTAAATTTTAACATTTAATTAAATGTCAATTTTTTTTTTAGTATATGTATTTTGTTAGTAGATGTACATGTTTTATTGTTATTTCTCAAACAAACTTGTAGTATATGAATGTATAATTTTGTACCTGTTATGGTTTGTTTTAGATCTTGTAAGATTGTATTTGTTTGTAAATTGTTATTTCTTTATGGAATTACCGAATTACATGTGCTATTTTGAAATAATTAATAGCTTGCTTAGTGGGCCCGTTTAAAGTTTTATCAATGGTATTGAGGAGTGGTAATTTCTGTAAATTTATATATTTTAATTTGTATGGATGTTGATAAATGATAATGAATATTTAATATTTATGAGAAGTTGTGATTGGTTTGTTGGATAATCTCGAGGTAAAGTAATATTTTTACAAGTTTATTTACCTAACTTAGTTAATTAATACATGATGTCA
>Ga0325411_1009464_pt1 | contig 10408 bp, 10 predicted proteins | sample PopdelMetagenome_13_FD_206181 | JGI IMG/M metagenome (GOLD analysis project Ga0325411, IMG submission 206181) | Populus deltoides microbial communities from Bellville, Georgia, United States - Xylem-PdIQD-R4 | ecosystem: Host-associated > Plants > Phyllosphere > Stem > Wood/Secondary xylem...
TTATTTTATTTTTAATATATATTGTTGTTAAATTTGTATATTTTAAAAAATAATTATATAAATATATTTACTTTATTTTATATTGAGTGTTAAAATTAATAATTTTATAATAAACTTTGTTACAAAATAAGACTGACTCGACGAGTTGACCCAAGAACAATATCAATCCGAGTTTAAGAAAAAATAAAAAAATAATTGACTCGACTTGACTCGTTTAAAAGCACAAGTCAACTTAGGATAAAACACAGACAAAAAACCTTTAAATTTTTTGAAGAAAAAAATTAATTAAAACAAGGTTGCTTTAATTTTATTTTTTTTTAAATGTAGATTAGCCAAGTTAACTCTCCTAACCTGTGACTTGAACCTTGTCTCAGGTCGACTCTCAAAGTAAGTTTTAAAACTATGATAATAATCATTTTTATTCATACATTGACTTGGGTCAACCCATGTTAACTTTCTCGACCCGTGACTTAAGTTATGTACAAGTTGACCTTAAAGTCGGGTTTTAAAAACTGTGATAGCAACAACTTTTATTCTTATATTAACCCGATTGAATCTTTTAATCCATGACCCAGGTATTGCCTCGGGTTGAACCCTAAATCAAGTTTTAAAACTGTGATAATAATTACTTTTATTTTATATTGACCTAGGTCAACCCAAGTTGACTCTTTTAACATGTGACTCTGGTTTTACTCTAAGTCAACCTCCAAGTCGAGTTTTAAAACTATGACAATAACTATTTTTTATCCTTATATTGACTTGGGTCAACGATTAACCCCACTCATGCCTTGGACCTTGCCTCGATTTGACTCTCAAAACGAGTTTAAAAACTATGATAATAACTATTTTTATTTTTACATATCTGAGTTAAATAATTTTGAATTTGAAAGTTTTTATAATGATATTTTATAAAATAATAAATATTGTCTCCGAATACATGTTTCTTTTATATTTTCTATTTTGAAAGTACATAAATTGACTCCAAAATTGTTCCAAAGACAATTTTTTTTATATATATATCTTTATTTTTCTTCAACCAAACACATTTTATCTCCGTTATCTTTCCTCTTCTATTTCATAATTGTAACTAGACGCTATATATTAGTTGCGGTTTAAGAAATTGAATTTAAAACAATATGTACTTGGAAAAAATTGCTATTAAATAAATTTTTATGTGTAAAATAAATTTAAAAAAACAAGTATTTATAAATAAAAAAACATATTATTTTAACTTTTACAAAATCAAAGTTTCAAACATGATTATGTATGAGACCCTTGTAGAAAGCAAAAGTTATTTGGCTTAACAAGCTGGTTTTTTTTTTTATGATTATATAAAAAGTAGAAGTTACCATAATATTAAATGTTTAGTGTTTGTGTTAGTTGTTGTGAAAGTATTTTTTGTGATTACTTGTTCATCTTTTTATTTTCTTTTATTGATTCCTTTTTTAATTACAAACTAGACTTGTATTCTCATTTCCACGAGACCAAACTATTTTTATTTTGTGTAAAAATGATGCTCATGCGTTGAAATGCAGTGAAAAAACATAAAAATCATATCATGACAAACCAAAACAATGATGAAAATACCTAGATGCCCCTTAACAATTCTAAAATAACGAATGGACCAATTTAAAAGATCATTTTACTCTTTAAAAAACAATTTATTGTGAGTTTTTTCAAGAGAAAAATTGTTAATTTATTCTTACAATCCACATTAAAACAAAGTTACTTGTACAATATTTTTCCTACATGTTTTAACTTTACCTTTAATGCATCATTATGTTATTAGATGCTTTGATATGGAATGAAAAAAATCATGATGTGTTTATAAATGTTTAAAACAACTAAATATTATTTAGTTAGGTTATCCTGTAGTGCTTTTGAGATATTAAGTGACCAATAAATACTATAATATACTAAAAATATTTTATTTATATTAAATAATCTGTTACTTGTTAATTCCATATAATACGTATGCATGTTTTTTTTTTTATGAAAGTGATTCTCTAGTTTAGAAAACTATATAAGATGAAAATATATACAGACAAGCAATTTTAGTAAAATCAACTGTCACACCTGAGATATTGCAGCAATTAATTAAAAAAAATTTAATTAGAAAAAAACAAATTATTTGATATCTCGTTCTTTATAAATAAATGTATAGTTTAAGAAATCACCACCTAATATTATGGTCTCTATAAATCTTAACTGATCAACAGAGATTCTATAGTATGAGACTGATTATGTAAAACGAAAGATGTTATCACCTGTTAAATGTACTATTTGAAGCAGACTACATTGCCAGTTTTGTTTAAAATTGTTAAAATTTTTTTTTTTATTATTCTTCATATAATATTCCCGACTTTAATATCATGAACATTTATTATAAATACTTTTAACTCTGATATTAATAAATATTATACAGTCTAAAAGGTGCGATATTCATGACTTTGATGTCAATAAATAAGTTCGCAAAAATTGGATTTTTAATGAAGAAAAAAACACTTTTCTATGTCTTTTTTCTTTTTTACCCTTTTTATTATTTGCTCTTTAAAAAAAAAGAAGAAGAAGCATTCCTTAGCATATTTACATTTAACAGATCAGCAAATTGAGTATATAGTAAAAAAAACAAAACACAAAAAAAAAAATTAAGCGTGAGAGGTTCACAAAAAAAATTAACACAGGTCCCTAAATATTTTCAGGAATTTTCTAATATAAAATAGGATTCATTTGACTAAATATTAAAATAAATATGAAATAAAATACATAAACAAGGTAACCCTTTATAAACATAGTCTGGGCAAGATGAGTCAGGCCCACTCATTTTTTTAGGATTTTTTTTGGAGGGTTGAGCCTAATCCAGCCAGCCCGGCCCGGTTACTGGTTCAGACCAGTAACCGGTTGGGCTGACTTTCCCGATGGCGTGTGTGCACTTAATCACACACGCCTGCTACAGTCGTTGGTTAATTAAATTGTGAAGAGAGGGAAACCAGAGCACTTACCTCTGCAACCGGATGCCGCAGCTTGAAGATGATGGCGTAGCGTTGGAGAGCTTTCCTTCTGCTCTTCCCCTCGTTCCTCTTCTCTGTGACCTCTTGTTTCCTTTCTTGTCTCTCTCTCTCTTTTTTTTGGTTTCTCTCTCTCTCGGTCTCTCTATCCTCTCTGTGTCTCCCCCCTGTTTTCTGCCCTTTATTTTCTCTCTTTTTCGTTCTGTTTCTCGTCAGAAAAAATCCCTCCCCCTTTGTTTTCCTGCCTTTTCCTCTGCCTTTTACAGGCTTCCCTGCTGCTTATATCCCCAGGACCATGATAAGGCCTGGGGACATTGTGCTTCGGTCGGATTGGGGCACCAACAGTCGTGCCCATGCCGGACTGTTGGTGGCGGTTTCCTCGGCCTGCTAGCGATCTCGTGGCTGGGGAGGGACGTCGGCTGAAACGGGGTCCGGCCTTTGGTCTTCATGTCATCACCATGTTGGGGTTGTGTGGCAGAATTTCCCTTTTGCAGGTGGCGTCCCCAGCTTCCAGAGGAAGAAGATAAACTAACCATAGTTTTTATACCTGGCCCGGTCTAGCGCCAGGTTTCGGGTTTTAACCAGATCACCGAGTAGTCAAGGTTAATTTTTTTTAAAATCAAAACGACATCATTTTAGTAAAAAAACAAAAGTCAACGGGCGGGTTTTTAACTGGATCAACCAGGTTACATCGGGTTGTTTCTTCCCCTATGTTTTCTTGAAACTAGCCTGGTTTCAGCCCCGATTCGACCTGTCAGGTCGGGTTTCAAAACTATGAAAGGAACAGTGCCTTTGAAATGGCGTCGTTTCAGGTTGGGAACGACAAATTTCAATGCGGTCCTTAAGTTTCAACATTTATAATCATATTCCTGGGTGAATTGTAATTAGACCCCTGTATTTCAATGCTATTTATAAGATAGCTTTTTTTTCTAATTTAATCCTTAATCAACTTTGACTTTTTAATATTTATTCAATTAAACCCTGATATGATTAATTAACTAATTCAAAGTTTAATTAAATCTCCAAACTTATCAATTATTCAATTAAACTCTATAATTCTTTAATTAAACAAATTCTAAGCTCAATTAAGTCTTCAAACTTATCAATTCTTCAATTAAACTCCTGATATCATTAATTAAAACCCATTCAAAGTTTCATTAAGTCCCCGAACTTGTCATTTCTTTCCATTCCTACCAAAATTAATTTTCAAAATTATAATTTTAACCCGATTAACCCTTAAAACTATTAATTTGTGTTATCTTGACCCAAACCTTAAATTTTGTTTATTCATTCTTATTTTTCCATTTCATTAATTAATTCAAAGTTTAATTAAGTCTCCAAACTTATCAATTATTCAATTAAACTCTAGAATTCTTTAATTAAACTAATTCTAAGCTCAATTAAGTCTTCAAACTTATCAATTCTTCAATTAAACTCCTGATATCATTGATTAAAACCCATTCAAAGTTTCATCAAGTCCCCGAACTTGTCGTTTCTTTCCATTCCTACCAAAATTAACTTTCAAAATTATAATTTCAATCTGATTAACCCTTAAAACTATCAATTTGTGTTTTCTTGATCCAAATCTTAAATTTTCTTTATTCATTCTAATTTTTCCATTTCATTTTCCTTTTATTTTATAAAAATTAAAATCAAAATAAAAAATTGGGTTACGACATCAATTATAAAAGAAAAAAACAGATATTTAAAAGATAGCTATGTAAAACCGTACCTATCAAATCTAGTATGGAGTTTGACCTAATTCAAGGCAAGGATCATAAACTGGCTAGGTCAACTTGGAGGTCTATAAGTCCATCTAATTTTATCATAAAATGATATTGTTTTAGTTTTTTAATGAAAAAAAGGTTGTTCGAGTAAAAAGATTATAAAAACCTGAAATTATGTTTTTTTAAAAGAAAAATCTTTAATTAATCTAAGTGTTTCATGCATCATGGATTGACCTCGTATGTTATCTATGTTTGATTGGTTGAGTTACTAGCCCAAATATATGCATTGTTGATTACCCTATTTTGTTTTAAAAAGGAACTTTTTTTAAATGACACCTAATTTGATTTTAAAACAAATTAGCTAGTGGCTAAATATTATTCTTAAACTAAAAACAGTTAAAATCACAATAATACCGACCAGGCATATGGTCTAACGATTTCCAGTGCTCAAAGTTACTGATATAGTACGATAAAGAATGAAGGTTCCCTTTTCCATTACTTCGCAGTCAATGAGCTCAAGGAAGACGCCTTGGGACGTTCAATACTCCAATCACACATTTTTTAAAGTTTTTGGTAATCTAAGAAGATAAAATTATCATTTTTATTTGTCCAAACATATAAAATCTTGTTACGTTAGCTCCCGTAAAAAAGATTTCCAGAGTAAAAAGTGTTGACAGCTCAGGGAAGTAGACGAAGAACGTAGAAATTTAAAAATGATACAAGAAGAAAACAAAGTTATATTGTAATGTTAAATAGAAAATTATTTTATATAAATATAGAGGAAAACTAGCCCTATAAAAAATTGTGTCCTAAAATTATTTAGCGTGTAACTAGTTTATTTTTGTGACTTGTTGGATCTAAATTTTTTGTACTGTAAGAAAATAATATTTAAATCACCACAAGTTTTTTTAAATTATCATTAAATTTGATATAATATTTTAAATTTAAAAAATTATAACCCAATTATTTGACTAATCTGAATTTTAAATTAAATAATATAAAAGTTGCTTCAATGTAATTTTGTTTACTTAGCAGGTTTAATGAAAAACATCAAATAATAAAAAGAAACAAGTCTTATTTATCTTAACTAACCTTAAAAACCTGCAACCCGAGTTATAGACTTTACTAAGTTTAATTTTTTTATTTCATTTTATAATATGATAAAAAAATACAAAAACCGATGCACAATCAACACAATACTAAATGATAAAATTATCTATAAATTTAATATTAAATGATAATATTAGAAAAAAAAACAAAAATAGAGCCAAGGAAACATGTAACCTGAGTTATGGACTATACTAAGTTGAATTAATTTTTTCATAATATAATATAAAAAAATATAATATTAATTCACAATCAATCTAAGACTCGATGATAAAATTAACTAAAAATCCAGTATTAAATAATAAGATTAAAAAAAAAATAGCAAAGGGATTAGAAAGAACAAAGGACAAAAATCAAAAGGCCAGTTAGAATTAAAATAAAAAACTTCTCTTGCCGACTAAGATAGCATTTGGAAACATGGACCAACTCTTGTTTTTAAAAAAATTAATTTTTTTTGTTTTAAATTAATATTTTTTTTATATTTTAAATTGTTTTGATGTGCTGATTTTAAAAATAATTTTTTTAAAAATAAAAAAATACATATTAATATATTTTAAAATAAAAAATATTTTAAAAAAGATTAATCGTTAGCACATTTTTAAATGAATAGAAAGAGACTAGTTAAATGCCCCGCGCGATGCCGCGGGTCAATTATTTTTTGCATTTCAAAAAAAATCAAGATCTAAAAGTGTTAGGTTTTTTTGCAAAGTTATACCCAAGAGTTTTAGGTTTGGTTGCAACGCTTGACCCAAAAATAATATTTATAATATTAATAATAACATTAAACTTGGGTTAACCCTTAGCATAAAAGTGTCTGGACTGCAATACCAGATCCAATAGCATTGGACGTGGGTCTGGCTGTAAGGTTATGTCATAAAAGCGTGATAATTAAATAGATTAGTTAAAAAAAACAAAGAAAAAAACCAACAGGAAGAAAAAAACTAATGAAGAAAAAGAAAAAATATATGAATTAACTGGGTTAACCTTTCAAATCAGGTTAACTAATGAAGAAAAAGAAAAAAAATATATGAATTAACTAGGTTAACCTTTCAAATCAGGTTAACCTGTCATACCTTGAATTTGCATCGTGAAAGTTTGATAATTAAAAAGAAAGAAACAAATTAATGGGTTAACCCAGAATTAACTGGGCTAACTTGTTAAACCAGGTTAGCCTGTCAAATCCGGAATTCGTGTCATGAAAGTTTGATAACTAAATAGAAAAAAATTTAATATTAACAATTTAAATTAAACAAAAAAATTAATTAAAAAGAAAAAAAACAAAAGGCATCAGCCTTTTCACTGTGGACTGCACTGTGCAGTCCACAATCAAAGGCATAAAAACAACAAAAAAACAAAAAGAAAAACTAAAGGCATTAGTCGAGAACTACTTAGAAAAAAATTTAATATTAATAAACTAAATTAATTAAATAAAATTAATTAAAAAGAAAAAATAAAAGAAAAAAACCTCTAAGAAGAAAAAAACTAAATAGAAAAAAATTTAACATTAACAAACTAAACTAAACGAAAAAAAATTAAAAAGAAAAAAAAGCAAAAAACAATTACAGGTTAACTCGTCAAATTAGGTTAACCCATTAAACTCGGGATTCGTGTCATGAATGTTTGGTAACTAAATAAACAAAAGTGAAAATTAACAAACTGAACCAAACAAAAAAAAATTAATTAAAAAGGTAAAAAATCCGGGTTAACTCGTCAAACCATGTTAACCCGTTAAACCCAGGATCTGTGTCATGAAAGTCTGATAACAAAATAAAAAAAAATTTAACATTAACAAACTAAATTAAACAAAAACAATTTATGAAAATAAAAAAAAAAAAATTGACGGTCAACCCATAATTAACTGGGTTCACCTGTGAAATCAGGTTAACCCGTGAAATCGGGATATGTGTCATGAAAGTTTGATAACTAAATAGAAAAAAAATTAGCATTAACAAAGAAAAAAATTAATTAAAAAGCAAAAAAAAAAAATTTCTGGGTTAACTTGTTAAACCAGGTTAACCCGTTAAATCCAGAAAACGTGTCATGAAAGTCTCATAACTAAATAAAAAAAATTTAATATTAATAAACTAAATTAAATTAAACAAAAAATTTTATTAAAAGAAAAAAACAAAGAAAGAAGCAAAAAAATAATCCCGAAAGGCATAAAAAAAGCTAAAAAAAATGAGACAACTTAAAAAAAACCTAAAGCATCAGTGTTTTACTGTGGACTGCACTATGCAGTCCACAATAAAACACTGATCCCTTTTAGTATATGTTACAATTAATTAAAAAGAAAAAAAGCCAAAAAAATTTTCAGGTTAACTCGTCAAACCCGGGATCTGTGTCATGAAAATCTGATAACTAAATATAAAAATTAACATTAACAAAATAAATTAAACAAAAAAAATTCATTAAAAAAAACACAGAAAAAAGCAAAAAAAAAAACTCATAAAGGCTAGAAAACAAAAAAAAAACAAAGAAAAAACAAAGAAAAAACAAAAGAACAAAAAAAAAGAAGAAGAAGACAGCTCAACGTTTCACTATAAACTTGCACAGTGAAACACTGAGCAATTTTAGTTTATTGTCAATTAACAAACTAAACTAAACGAAAAAAATTAATTAAAAAAAAAATTGGGTTAACTCGCCACACTAGGTTAACTCGTTAAACCCGGGATCCGTGTCATGAAAGTTTGATAACTAAATAAAAAAATTAATATTAACAAACTAAATTAAATAAAAAAATTATTAAAATAAAAAAAATGACGGCCCGTGAAACCAGGTTAACCTGTGAAACCTGAAATACGTGTCATGAAAGTCTAATAACTAAATAGAAAGAAATTTAACATTAACAAACTAAAGTAAATGAAAAAAATTAATTAAAAAGCAAAAAAAAATTCTGGGTTAACTCGTCAAACCATGTTAACCTGTTAAACCCGGGATCCATGTCATGAAAATCTGATAACTGAATAAAAAAAATTTAACATTAACAAAAAAAAATTATGAAAAAAAAAAAAAAAAAAAACCCTAAAAATGTAAAAAAAAACGAAAAAAAACCGTCATGAAAGTCTAATAACTAAATAGAAAGAAATTTAACATTAACAAACTAAAGTAAAAGAAAAAAATTAATTAAAAAGAAAAAAAAGCAAAAAAAAATTTATGAGTTAACTCGTCGAACCATGTTAACCTGTTAAACCCAGGATCCGTGTCATGAAAGTCTGATAACTGAATAAAAAAAAATTAACATTAATAAAATAAAAAAATTATTAAAACAAAAAAAAACAAAAAAAAGCAAAAAAAAAAACCTTAAAAGTGTAAAAAAAAATGAAAAAAAAACCAGCTCATCTTTTTATAAATAGAAAGAAATTTAACATTAACAAACTAAAGTAAACGTAAAAAATTAATTAAAAAGAAAAACAAATCTAGGTTAATTCGTCAAACCAAAAAAAATTATAGGTTAACTCGTCAAACCATGTTAACCTATTAAACCCGAAATCCGTGTCATGAAAGTCTGATAACTGAATAAAAAAAATTTAACATTAAAAAAAACCTAAAAGTGTAAAAAAAAACAACAGCTCTTAAAACTCTAAAAACGTAAAAAAAAAAGGGGGGGCTCATCTTTTACTGCCACAGTAAAAGACTGAGCTCTTTTAGAGAAATTTAACATTAACAAACTAAAGTAAACGTAAAAAATTAATTAAAAAGAAAAAAAATCTAGGTTAACTCGTCAAACAAAAAAAAATTCTAGGTTAACTCGTCAAACCATGTTAACCTATTAAACCCGGAATCCGTATCATGAAAGTCTGATAACTGAATAAAAAAAATTTAACATTAAAAAAAAACCTAAAAATGTAAAAAAAAAAAAAACAGCTCATAAAACTCTAAAAACATAAAAAAAAAGAGGTTATCTTTTATTGTGGGCTGCACTGTGCAATTTACAGTAAAAAAAACTGAGCTCTTTTAGCTATTTACTAGTTACATGCCCTACGCGATGCCGCGGGTCAATTATTTTTTGCATTTTAAAAATAGTTAAGATCTAAAAGTATTAGGTTTTTTTACAAAGTTATACCCAAGAGTCTCAGGTTTGGTTGCAACGCCTAATCCAAGAGTAATGTTTATAATATTAATAATAACATTAAACTTAGGTTAACCCTTAGCATAAAAGTGTCTGGATTGCAATATTAGACCCAATAACATTGGACATGGATCTGGCTGCAAGGTTGTGTCATAAAAGTGTGATAATTTAATAAATTAGTTAAAAAAAACCAACAGGAAAAAAAACTAATGAAAAAAAAGAAAAAAAAATATGAATTAATTGGGTTAACCCTTCAAACCAAGTTAACCCGTCATACATTGAATTTGCATCGTGAAAGCTTGATAGTTAAAAAGAAAAAAACAAATTAATGGGTTAACCCAGAATTAACTGGGCTAACTCGTCAAACCAAGTTAACCTGTCAAACCCAGAATCCGTGTAATGAAAGTTTGATAACTAAATAGAAAAAAATTTAACATTAACAATTTAAATTAAACAAAAAAAATTAATTAAAAAAAAGCATCAGCCTTTTCACAGTG
>Ga0325411_1009466_pt1 | contig 10407 bp, 7 predicted proteins | sample PopdelMetagenome_13_FD_206181 | JGI IMG/M metagenome (GOLD analysis project Ga0325411, IMG submission 206181) | Populus deltoides microbial communities from Bellville, Georgia, United States - Xylem-PdIQD-R4 | ecosystem: Host-associated > Plants > Phyllosphere > Stem > Wood/Secondary xylem...
TTGAGTTAACCGAACCTAATATATAAATCCAAAGATGAATTAATTTATCATATATTTATTTTCTCCTGTTCTAGAATGTTTAGTTTATAAATGATGGGCCTTTGTTTAATGCTGTTGAGTCGTTGTTAATGAGTCCGTCAATTTGGTGCACATGGTTATTTGGATTACGAATTAGGAGGCCGTAAAACAAATATTAATGGGAAATTGATTTTAAAAAAAAGAGCTACTTGCAGAACAGTCTTAATAATCTCCTGCCAAATTTATTCCTGTTCATTATTTACAGAATATTTATGAAGCTACGTACGGGTGAAGACCGAAGATCTTTCTGATATCAATAATGCCTGCAAATAAACTTCTTCTTTATAATTCAAGGGGTTCACACTTGCTCTCAACTGTGTCTTAATTACATGTGGAGAATCTGTGAGACGGGAGTCAATAGGAGAGAGTGTCCGCGTAGCAAAAGACAAATACACACAGTGGACAAGATTTTATAAATAGTTCTTGACAAAGCACATTAATTTGTTAGTTCATCGGTGTTGGTTAGCTACTCGTTAATTTAAAAGTTTGATTTAGCTGCTCTTTATGACGACTCCTATATTTTTCTTACAGAGTCGGTTCTTTTCTAGCGATGATCGTGACCAATTTGCGAGGCTCCAGTCACCAGATACATCATTATACCAGCCCCAAGGTTCCCGGGAAAATCGAGGATAAACTAGACTGATAATGATATTGAAAGAAAAAAATGAAAAATATTGTAGAGAATTTGGAAAGGTCATCATATATGACGTCGAATTTCTCCTGCGTCAGTCATATATGTGTTATTAATTCCTGATTTTTCCAAGGTTATGTGCTATTCTCGAACATTAGACCACAGTAATTTACTAGCTATGCGATAACTATGGATCGAAGTAGGATGGCAATAAGAAAAATAGCTGGAATTTTCATGTACAGAGTATCTGGCCTACAAGAAAACAAAATCCTCAAGACCAAACAACAATAAATCTTGACTCATAGCCTACATTTCCAGTCTCGTCTAATGTGTATCGGTTCAAGTAAAGCAAAAACCTGACGCCATTGCAGGTTATAGCGCATGCTGCCAATTTTGATGACTTGAGAGAACAAGTGGTAATGTGGTTTTGTCCATTGCATCAACTTATGGCTTGACGCTTGAAAGGATTTACTTCCCTTCATCGTTCACACGGCACTTGTTTGATGCTCCATCTCCAAGAGATCAATTGTTTTGATTTCTAGAGTGGTTTTATGGCCCGAGAGATTAAATCTGGTTGGCTGAGGAGGTTAAGGTATCACCGTCGTCCTGAATACTAATTCATTAATCAAATGTGTAAACATGAGAATTTCTTGCGGCTTGCTAGCAGGGCATTCCTGATGATCAGTTCAGCTGAATATTATACAAGCACGAAGTTTGACTCGTGAAGAAAAAACAAAGACAACATTTTCGTTCAAGATTATAATTAAATGCCTTCTCATCTCGGGTCGTGAACGCCATTAATTTCATTACTAGTAACTTATTTCAAGATTATAATTAAATGCATTCTCAACTCGGGTCGTGAACGCAATTAATTTCATTACTAGTAACTTATTCCAACAATCCATGTAGACAACAATATATATATAGAAGTTTGATTTTTGTTCTGGTAAACAAGTTTGCTGTTAACTGGTCCAAAATCATTGTCATAACTAATAAGCTATGTTCCATTTTTAATTTATAAACAGGAAAAGAAAAAAACGCTGATTGATGAGTTGCTATGTATCAAGAACATTTCTTGCGTCTAAAATCAGCTGATCAATGACTTATCTAACCTAGAATTCAATATGTTGACTTGGTATAACAACTCTAGACACCTTCCGAGTTTGAATTTGACATGTCACTGCCCCTTTCACCACGACATGCATTAATTTGAACTCTGCTAGAAATTCCATTAAAAACCAATAGGATTATCAATGAAGTTTTTGTGTAAGTAATTTGCGGTGATAATTACCGATGATAAAATATATAGAATTTTAAAGAAAAAAAAGTTGGTTGTTGACGTGAAAGATTTTACAGATAATTTTACCGATAAAAATATTAAAAAATTCAAACTGGAATCTTTATATAGTGGACATAACCCTTTCATCTATAAAAATTAATTGTCGATAAAACTGTGTTAAATGTTATAGTAAAATTAATTAATTTCTATCTTTAAAACACAAAATAATCTTGACCGGTGATCTTAAGCTTCTTTTTTTATTGGCTTGACGGCATGGACACAAAGAAATAAGCATGATCATGATCATGAACATCTAACTAACTATATATTAATCCTCGGATCAAGAGGCATATACATTTTGACACTTTAACATTTGCTCGATGTAAGATGAATGCATCCCAGGGCTTTCTTTTCTTTTCCTCGAGGAGCTTCTAAGCCATCTTCGGTACTGCATGAAACCATTAATGAAAATCTTGAATCAACTGTTCTTGCCCCTTCAAGACCGTACATATATTGCCCGAAAGGTCCAAATGTGACTTGGACTACACACACACATATCGAAATTATATTCATTATTGTTTTCCCTGGGTAAGAAAAGTAAGCTGCATATGAACAGAAAGTTTGTCATCATAGTGAAAAATGGGTGCATGATTTGGAGTGGTTCGCAATTTTGCATTTTGAACTTCTTTATTTTCTTTTGGAGGTGATTTGAACCGGGGAAGTACCCTAAGCAGCTGCATTATTATCAATCTGTCAAAAAAGAGGAGGAAAAAAAAAAAAGATTCTGCCGCTGGCGTAGAACACAAAAAATGTCAGAGAAAAAGATAAAGAATGTACTGTCTGGAGATGCTGACGACATGTTCTTTTGCTTATAAATCACAACACGCATGTGGGGCGCACGTGACATGATTAAAGTGAGAAAAGTTCTAGAGCTTGGTACGTGTTCCATGTCCTCCTCATGTTTTAATGAAAATTGATTTTTTTAAAAAAAAATTAAAATTTATTTGTATTTATTTGTTATTAGCAAAGTTGATGATTAAAAAAAAATTTAGTTTAGTTTATACACAAGTGTTTTATTTTTATTTTGAACAGAAAAAACTTTTTAAAAATGATGAAAAATTTAGAAATATCATATTATTTGCTAATTATATTAAATTTGATCCTCAAACTTTTGATTAATATATATATTGTTTTGAATTTTTTTTCAATTTCATCTCTTAGAATTTGATTTAATTTGATTTTTATATCAATTTTGGTCCTTCTTTTTATGATTGTTATTTGTTTTTTAATCTTTTTTTTAATTGAATTTTTTTATCTATCAGATTTGGTTTTCATTCTTTTGACTGTTATTTATTTTATTTGAAATAATTTATGAAATTATAATTAATATTTTTAATTTCATCATCTTTCAACTTTTTTATCTGTTAGATTTAATCTCCAATATTATTTTAATTGTTATTTATTTTATTTGAGATAATTTATGAAATTAGATTTTTTTTTAATTTTATTTTCATTCAACTTTTTAACTTGTAAGATTTGTTTCTCATTTATTTTAATAAACTTGAAAAAAGATATTAATAAGCTATTCTTTAGCTTATTTTCATGACATGGTCAAATATTGAAAAATATTTTTTAATTTATTTTTCATAACACTATCAAATATTACAAAATAATTTACTTTTCAGAAATATATTTTTTAAGAAAATCACTTTCTAAAACAATTACTTTTTAACAAACAAACAGGGATAAGTACACTTATGAAGTGAGTTTCATGTACTTAGCCAGCCAGCCACCTGGCTAGATGCATGCTTTTTGTTCATAAATAGGGTTTGGATTTTGAAATTCACTGTATTAGTTTTTAATTTCCTGTTTAGAGTGTATGATAATTTTCTTACCTGGATTTTTTTTTTCAAAGCACAATATTATATTTATTTGACAATTACAAGGAATTTCTCTATCATGAAATCTGTGTGAGAGTTAATTGTAGTTTACACCCCGTTGGTGAATTAATGTGAAAGAGAAACGCGGAAATTAAGGAAGTTGAAGTCATTGAAATATTCACCATCAATTAAATTATCATAATTTCTTAATTAAGAAAACTAAATACTATAAATTAATTCGATCTATTAATTCTTCATATATTAATTAGTTTGGTTGTGATTTTAGTATTTACTATGAAAATAAGGTCCATTATACTGATAATGCATGAACATATTTACTTTGGAATTTCTTTTCTTTAGCTCCCAGATGCTACACTTGCAAGGGAAGTGGCATGATCGATCATCCTCCCACTTTATGGGATAAAGGGAAAACATGGATTTGAAATACTTTTGAATGATGGATCAGTAGATCCACCAATAGCTAGTGTTTTCAGTACTCCAACAGTAGCAAAATCAAAATAAAAGATCGAAGCAAGAAAAAGGTCAAGTGCAAGGTTGACAAGGAACTCATGAACAAACAATATGTATTAGAAAATTAGGTCACCGATATATAAACTTCTTTTAATCTGATTCAACAATTAGCACCGATCGATATATATCTCCTTTTCCCTCTCTCTTTCTCTTTCCTTTTCAATGGTTTCCCTCCTTTTTCTCCTAACATTACAGGTATAAGAAAGACCCATCAATATCAGTCCGTTTCGTCAACATGGCTAAACAGAAATTCATCATGACACATATCTACCAAACCTAATATGGTTACTTTATTTAATTTTTTCTTAATGAGTATGTTTTTCGATGTCCCATGCCTGCCCCATCTTGAGGGCATAAGTAATTGGCATAGTTGATCATCATGTCCAAAGAGGTTCCCATGATGTGCCCAAGTTGTTCTCGTCGAGAAAGCAGCTTGTGTCAACGTATTGGTGTTGCTGCAGGATGGGTTCTTGTTGAGACTGTGTCATTTCCATGCAGAGTAAAGCAACTAAATTGGCTTGCTGGCATTGCATGTTCACCACCTCAGCTTGTGCCTTGGCTAGTTGTGCTTGGAGGTCACTAACTTGTTTTTGAAGCTGAGAAATTGCACCAGCACAGCCATAAACCGGGTCTCTGATCCTCGCATTTGCTTCATAAACCATGCTGCTCACTGCATCTGCTCTCTGGGACTCTGGCAGTTCCTGCAGTTTTTCACATTGTTAACAGTACTGATCAGTTTTCAAAATTGAATCTTGAAAGCGGTCCGTGCAATGTTTTAAGCAAAAATCTGATGTGATTCCTAACATGACAATATGTTGACCTTGAAATGGAATCCCAAACTTGCCCTTTGGGGTTGGTGATGCGTATTGCACCCATGTGCAAGTTGTGGTGTGGAATGACTTCTCTATATAACTATAAATTAACAATTGTGGTGGGAAGAAGTAGCTAGCACATCAATTGACCTCTAATATGGACACCTTTTTTGGGTTTTGACTTCTTTGTGCAATATGCTGGTAACTAATTGTCCATACCCTCCTCTCTTTTTCTTTTGGTTCTGTCTGGAAATAGTGATTCCCCAATTCAACCTGTCATGATCATTTTTTTCCATAAAGCAGGTGCAGCAGCACTGCAGCTAGCTAGCTGCTTTGCTTTTGTTTAATTTGAGAAAGCAAAAAATGGTTGGAGATAAAAAAAAAATAATTAAAAAAAAAAGTTAAATCCATTTAAAACTCTAAAGGCCCTCAAATGTCCACTATCGAACTTTTTCTTAAAAAAATATCATAGCGGTTGAAGAAAAATCAATTTTTGGAAAAATTGTTTCAAGTCAAACCTGAAGAACTGCATTGTGCTTATACATTGGACGAAAAAAGGGATGAAAAGACATTTAACAAATTTCTATTAATGTTCAAACCTCTTAAATTCAAATATTATGGAGGAAGGCTACTTGTCCTATAAGGAAACTGATGGAAACAAAAAGAACGTCTTGTGGTACCTGCAAAAACTTGATGATGTTGCTGGCTCCAAAGACCCTATGAGCAATGGTGAACTTGTATGGCTCAGAAGGAGGAAAATAGGGAGCTAAAACACACTTGTCAACGCAACGCCGGCGAAGGATTTTGCAGGCAGCACAAGGGCTAACAACAGCCGGAGGAGGAGGGGGGGTGGCAGCTGAAGGTGGAGTAAGATTTGGAGAAGACTTTGAAGGAGAAGGAAAAGTAGTCGGAGAATTAGAATGATGAGAAGAAGGTGGTGAAGAAGAAGATGGAGAGTAGGAGAATTGAGAAGGAACATTGATCGGAGATATTGCTGCAGATTGCTCAATCATATCCATATTTGATCAGAGAGAGAGAGAGAGAGAGAGAGAGAGAGAGAGAGAGAGAGAGAGATGTGGAGAAGGGAAATGGAGGAGCTGGTTGCTGCTGCTTTGCGAGTATACTTCACAGAAACCAAAAGGAGGGAATATATAGAGAAAAAAAGCATTTATTTTAATGATGTCAAGCTTATGTCATTAATCTTTTAATGATGTCACAATTTGAAACCAGTCACGTTGCGTTTGGTTAGTTTGACAGTGTCCGTAATAAAAGGTGGAAGAATATAAATATAAAATAAATTTATTTTTCAAATAAGTTTTTATTATTTAAAAATAAAATGGTATATGGACTTTTTTTTTCTTACAAAACACTACATTTTTTTTTTTTTGATCTAGTCGTAACATGTCTTTAGTTGGAAGGCAGCTCCTACAGGGCAGGACAGTTTAGGAAGAGTACTCATACAGTACAGCCAAAATTAATTCAGAGAAGTTTCTTTCAGTGCTGGCTATGAATTATCAAATTTCTAGTTGCATACTTGACCTTGAATTACTTGAACACTTAATTTTGTTTTCAAGGTAACAAACAAACTAATTATGCCTAACCTTGAATTTTTGTCATTTTAATTCTGGTAGTAATTTATATATATATATATTATATTGCATTTTCTACAAAAAAAAAATCAAGAGATTTTTGAACAAGTCTTAATATTTTTTGTCAATGTGAAAATTAAAATACTAATAAGATATTAGTTTTATTGAGGTAATGTTTGATATTGTGGTAGAGTTGCTTCGCAAAGTGTTTTTAACTTAAAAATATATTAAAAAAATATTTTTTTATTTTTTAAAATTTATTTTTGATATTATTACATTAAAACTATTTTAAAATACAAAAAATATATATTTTAAAACAAAAAATATTAAAAAATTAAAAAAACAAGGCTAAACCCATAAACAAACAGTGCTTAATCATGCACTATAGAAGAAATAGTTGACTCTAGCTTTGAGTTTAGCACGATATATATGTGTGCTGAAAACTTTTTCTTCCTCCACTGTCTATATATTAAAAAACCCTTTTCAGGGATCTGTAGATGACATCATAGAGCAAGATGGAAAGAGAACCCACTAGGAATTCAATAGAAAAGTGGGCAAAGAATTGATTAGTTCTATACCAGAAGGTCGACTAAACACGATTATGTCGAAAACTAATTGATTAAGATAGCACTAGTGCTCCTTGATCACTCGGTTAGTGCATAGATTAAATGCTTCACCTAGGAAAAAAAACATGGCGAAAGCAAAAAATAATTGGGAAAGTAATCTTGCCAAGTAAGGAAATCAAACGCTTGTATGATTTTGTTGTGCAATATTCTTTAGCATATTCAGATTACTTCAAAAATTAAAATCATTAAAATGAATGTTCAACAATCGGCACCTTTTGAGAGCTGATTCCCTGTAAAGTAGAGGTTTAGACGTTGATGAATTAATAAAAAAATATTTTTTAGTTCTTATAATCTAAAGTTTGAAATATACATTAGATTTATAGCAAAAAAATAAAAAAATCATCCATATTTTTAAAAAATTATCTCAATCTAAAAACTTAAACTATTAAATATTGTCTCAAGATATGATTTATGTTATTCTTTAACGTACCTTCTCAAGTAAAAATCATTTAAACTTGAAATTTGCACGGATCCATACTATCTTGTGTTTAATTTTTATCAAATAAATAATGAAGAGATTCAAACTCATGATCACTTAGCCATCAAACTTCTGATACCATATTAAATAATTATTTTAACTAAAAACCTTAACCATTAAATAAAATATTAAAATATAATTTATATTATTTTATACAACATGAATATATATTAACTACTTCACATCCTCCTTCACTGCAGAACTTGACTGATCATCAACGCGGGATCCTTGTTGGTAAGTACTCTCCATCATTGCTTATAAGTCGTTCAAATTTTAGTAGGTATTGCTCATCACTAACTCCATACCAATATTAGTCCTATCAGAAATGCCTTTCAGGACTCGGGAGATAAAATTGGCTTCGAGGCTGATGCCAACACAGATACAATCCCCAGCATTAGTCGTACATTAGTTATAATTCTAGGAATAAAATAACTACCTTCTGTTACGTCATCATAAATATCACTTTCCAACCTTTGTTCCAGCGATCAGAACCACACATTTGTCCTAATTCCTGAATTTATAGTGATGTTTTTGTTACTGATCTTGTTGGTAAATTAACTAAACATGAGTAGGTGTGGATCATCTTGGTACCAACCTGTCGAATCACTTACCAAGAGACCTTGTTATAGAATCTCAAGGCTGATGAAGTAACAGTAGTTTTGGCTTCTCTCCACTAGTCTGAATAATGTGTGTATGTATGTATTCCACAATACTACAGAAATGATCACGTGTACGTACACATGTATTCATAGACAGGCAGGCGGCACTAACATATATGCAATATATAGAGACGTCAAGAGCGCGAGCTGCTCTTTCTCTTTGAGATATATTGCCATCTGCATGGGGGAAAATTAAAATTAAAGTCTCGACTACAAAGAGAATGCCACCTGGCCGATCTAATTGCCATCCAAATTAGTTCATCGGATGCCGGCCTTTTACCGAGGGATTATGACTTGCAATGCTCTGCCACAGCAGACCGAGAAGGAGATGCCACCTATCACCATCTTTCAACTCCTTAACTGCATGAAGTGGCGAGTATTAGAGATAATGACCGAAGATTTAAGAGAGTACAACAGATGGAGCCCTGAGCTCGTATTGTCCATGGTGGGTCACTAGTTCGGTGAGAACCGATGGCTCGTGGGGGAGCAAGAAGACGAGAGAGAAAAGAGGATCCTTATCATCTTCGTTTTGTTATAAAAAGTCCCCTAGAGTGTGACCTTTTAAAAGAGACTTTCGTTTTCTCCAAGTAATATTTCTACGCTCTAATGCCATTCTTTCTTCGAGTTAGAAATTTTTGGGTTTGTAACATGGTTTGTAGTGCGAAGTAGTTGGACAGTATTTTTCTTGCCTATTCTTAATTTCAATGTGGTGCCTTTGTTAGGTTTCTCCCCCTTCGTCACCGATATTAATTTTAAATTAGTTAGCAAGAGTAATTATAAAAAAGACCCCACGACAAAAAATAGTTAAGTGCTCGATATATATTCGTTGCAATATTAATTAATTAATTTATATGTTTGCTATATATATATATTAATTGTATTTCTTTTCTTTAAGTTGGTTGGTATTCTTGGATTGATTCTCATGTGTTGAGATTAAATCGAGATCTTAATTCCCTTTTCAGTTCAAAAATAGACAGACTGTTCACATTTAAAAGTAAGGAGAAGATACATAAACCCGTGTGGCGAACATCTTTTCATGTATAGTTGTTTTTTGCTTTTCTTTTTAAAAATAGAACAATAAAAGAAAAGAAGTCTGCAAACTTTAAAATAACTTTTTATCATTGAAATATATAATAATTGTATTTACATATATTATTTAAGAAGCTATTTTATCAATTTGGGTCTTCAAAATAGCATATTTTATTGGAGTTGCCCTCGTAATATTGTAAAAAGCAAAATCTTGATGAATTCCACTCTCAAGTTTTCCTAATTCGAGATTGATACCAAATATTATAGGCTTCGCGGTTCCATGCTCGAAGTTTTTCAGTGGATACGTTTCTCAACTTCTCTTGTCACGTTCGAGACAGACAGAGAGTCTTCTGCGTGTGGACCAAGGCCAAGTATAAAGAGAAATGGAATTATTACCCCACCCATATAATAGAAAGGTAAAAAAAAGTGATCGATCGATATTAAACTCCATTATTAACCATGATTGACACAAGTCATGATCCTGTGACAAATGGCTTTAACATTTCTTAAATTTCCCTTTTAATTTTCAGCAACCTAATACTCATGCCAAATTCCCCTAAAGTCAACAAATGTTCATAATAAATCTAGCCACCAATATGTTCAAATCCCTTTTTCGCACCCAAAATCATGCTAGAATTATTTAGCCTCCACCACCAATGAATGCTTGTTGCTCGATCGTCTCTACTATACCTCACAGGGGATCAAGCTAGCGTGTGCGCATAGATAACACAGATAAGCATCTGGAATTACGTAGTAGCCAGATTTTGAATCGATGTGAGTCATGTTTATGAACATTAATTAAAGGTAAAAAAAAA
>Ga0325411_1009467_pt1 | contig 10407 bp, 5 predicted proteins | sample PopdelMetagenome_13_FD_206181 | JGI IMG/M metagenome (GOLD analysis project Ga0325411, IMG submission 206181) | Populus deltoides microbial communities from Bellville, Georgia, United States - Xylem-PdIQD-R4 | ecosystem: Host-associated > Plants > Phyllosphere > Stem > Wood/Secondary xylem...
AAGACAAAAGACAAAAGGAAAAAGAAAAAAGAAAGAGAACCGAAGAAGCCTTGAAAGTACAAAAAAAAAAAAAAAAAAAGGAGAAGCGAAGACTGACTGACTGACTCCCTGTCTATGGTCGCTGTTCTTTTTTGCCCTCTTCCTCTTCATCTTCCTCTGCATTGCTTTTATCATTAACTATCAATTAATTTCCTCTTTCATTTTCGTTGTCGAAGAATTACTATCTAGCGAGCTAGGTATCTATCGAGCCACACAGCTCTTACTTCCACTGCTTTTTTTTTTTTAGAATTAATTAATTAATTAATAACAGGATTGCTGACAGAATTCATCTCCTTTCCCTTTTCTTTTCTTAATTTTTATTTTTTTTCACGATGTCTTATTTTTTATTTAATTAGCTGATCTAATTTCTGTCTAACCCTCCTCCTCTTTTCCCATTTCTATATACAAAGCTCTAATCTTTCTCTTGATCCTTTTGTTTCCCGTGAAAAAAACCAAGTCTTGGAAAGTTCAAAATACTTTCAAGGGTTTTGATTGATTTTGAGGGTGGGGGTGTGATGGGTCGTCTCATGTGGAAAGCTTGTGTCCTTTTTTTGTTTGACTGATTTCTTATGTTTTGATGGCAGATAGTGAAAGATACATACTTTTTGTGGGTGCTGTGGCTTCAAATCAGTTTAAGATGTCTTAAGTAGTTCTTCCAGAGGTATCATCTATCTCTTTACAATGTTTCTATTTTTGTTCTCTCACATTAGGACTGTTATTTAACCCCATCCGTGGACAAATAGGTTTCCCTAATGACCTGTTTCTCACCTCTTTTGTCTTTAATTCCATGGTGATTAGAGAGTGATTTTGCCGTTACTTGTCTAGTTGTTTCATTTTGTGCTTCTTAATCTTCATTACAAATCTTTCAAGTCTTATAATCGTGTCTGTCTTTTTACGTCCTGTCGTGTTCTTTCCCTATTAATCGTGCTTTGGTGCAAGTGCAAACTGCATTAAAGATTTTGGATATCGTACCCCACTTAGTATTGATTACCTGTAACCTATTATAAACAACTATTTCAACCATTTCATTAGTAAATAAATGCGTGAACTGCCAAAACAGTGCATTGCTGACTATAAATTGTCACTAGATTTTGGAAGGTACAGCTGAATGCGCTCGCTTTTGTGTTTGGTTCTAGGGTGCATGTATCGGCGACTCTGTAACATTAGATGACTTGCAGGAGTTTGCGCTAAGAAGAATTGTGTCGCTGGATTTATCTCGACAAGTTTCAGGAGTTTACAATAAGAAGAATTGTGTGTCCCTGATTTTTCTCGACAAGTTTCTTCATTATTGTTTGGGAAAATGGTGGAGGGTAAAAAATTTACTGGACTAATGGCACCAAGTAACAACAATGGTAACGACTATTATGGTTTCACACAAGGTTTTTACCAAGAAATTGGTGATGGTACAAACATGTCCATTGACAGTTTACAAACAAGCCATGCTGGTGGGTCTGTCTCGATGTCAGTGGACAACAGTAGTGTCGGATCCAATGATTCTTTAACGCACATGTTAAGCCATCCTGGTTTGAAACCTGTCAACCACCGTAACTACAATGTCTCAGTGGGCGCGAGTGTGTTTCGTCCAGGGAAAGTCACCCATGCCCTAAATGACGATGCATTAGCGCAAGCATTGATGGATAATCGGTATCCAACCGAAGGACTCCAGCATTATGATGACTGGACAATCGATTTGAGAAAACTCAATATGGGTACAGCTTTTGCTCAAGGTGCTTTTGGAAAGTTATACAGAGGGACATATAATGGGGAGGATGTTGCGATTAAGATATTAGAGAGGCCTGAGAATATCCCAGAAAATTCACAAGTGATGGAACAGCAGTTCCAGCAGGAAGTTATGATGCTTGCAAATTTAAAGCACCCGAACATTGTGCGGTTTATTGGTGCATGCCAGAAGCCAATGGTTTGGTGTATCGTCACAGAATATGCAAAAGGTGGGTCAGTTCGGCAGTTTTTGACTAGGAGGCACAATCGGGCAGTGCCATTGAAATTAGCAGTCCAGCAGGCTTTGGATGTTGCGAGAGGAATGGCATATGTTCATGGACTTGGGTTTATACACCGGGATTTGAAGTCAGATAACCTCTTAATTGCAGCAGATAAATCCATAAAAATTGCTGATTTTGGTGTTGCACGGATTGAGGTGCAGACTGAGGGGATGACACCGGAAACTGGGACATATCGTTGGATGGCTCCGTAAGTCTGCACCTTTTATACATTGAGGTTTAATTTATTTTTTTAGTGTACTTTATGACTGCATGCATATTTTCTGTTGTGGGCATGTGATTGTTCCATTTTCTGAGTTCTATTTCTGATAAATGCGTATTGTTACAATAGATTTCTTCCCTTTTATTGCATGACTAACATATCTGAGCATGAATGGTAGTGGATATAGGTTTTTAAGGAATGTTGGTAATCCACACCATTGTTTGGAGTTGCCACATAAATAAAGTAAAACACTGCATCGTGATTGAGAAAGAAATTTTTAGGAAGTCGAGGTTTTCATCAGTTTTTGGAAATGCTTATTTATTCTTACCTTTTCTTCCTTTTAAGGGAGTGGGCAATAGCGTGCATAGCTTCCCTCTTCATGGAGGTTTCCCTTTTACCCTGATTCCATTGGATGACAATAATGGTAGCTACTTCTTCTGGTAGGAGTTGATGATAGCAGGGCAAGTACTGGACATGAACACCTTCGGTCGAATATTTGGAAAGCTTTTCTTGAAAATTTTGAACTTCTGTGGCATTGTTGTTTGCAGTGCTATGCTACTCTAAAATTAGGATGGAAGAGACGCAGTTGCTTCTGTTTTCTTTCTTTCTTTCTTTTTTCTTACCAGCCAATATACTGATATCTTCTGGTGAGGGCTGAAATGTACCTTCAAAAGTTACTCCATCTTTCATGTTTGGCACAGGAACTTGCATGTCATGAAAAATGTGATGTGTTGTAGACTGAGGTGCTACAACTTGCATTGTTTTGTCTTTAAGATGCGGTTGCGGTGTTGATAGAATGGCTAAGTGCCCAAAAAGGAATTGTAATTTTCACCTGTCTTCTTAAGCCTTGCCCTTGATTTGCTTCTTTCTCCTACTCGTATGTGCTTTTGATGTTGTTTAAAACAATCGATTCGGTTTAAAATTACTTTCATATTGCAGGCATTGTATTTTTATGCAAGATTTGCTTTTGGTGAATTTCTACTCTTAGTATTCTGTTTATTGGTTGAAGATGCTTGACCTAAAAATTTGTATATAAAAAATATTGAATGTATTAATAAATAAATCATTCTTGAAACAAAGGAAAAAAAGAAAAGGAAGAAGCTGCATGAATAAATAATTGCTGTGCAAAGTTTGGTGCATTATTTCCACACATTCAGTAGCACCTTTTCCGTTTTGTATGTCCAAACTTTAAGTAAAAATCTTTTGAACTAAATGGAATCATGTTGCCCTTTCTCAATACAGAATGGAAAATCATTGCTTCTATTTCCTCATGCGGTAATGTCAATGGTTATGGTTGTTGTCATGGTGTATGCTACAGGAAGAGGAGGAAAAGGTTGTAGATTGGAAATAACATCTGTACCAGACATGAAAGCAAGCTTGTACGATATTGAACATAGTTCCTTGCCTGCATCTCCTTCCCCATTTCATTTCTAACCTTAAATGTATTTTTTTTCCAATTTTAGAATATTTTATTGAAAACCATGAAACATTTCTTAGTAGACCAATATTGTAATATTGAAGGCCATGATTTTTTCTTTGGATATTTTATATGAATGGCTTACGTCCATGCTTGCTCCATGTAAACCTCCAACTTACGTGTTTCGCATGATCACAGTCTGCATGTGTGGGGAAATGTTAATGTTTCTATCTATGAATATTGGTATATTCTTTCAGAAAGGAATTTAGTTAGGAGTAAGTGGAATTTGATGCATGTTCTAGCAAATCAATTGGTTTATATAACTACTATAAAACTTGATCTTCTTAATGCCACTTGACTGCAACACACATCAGTTTTTCTGAATTGCCATTTTCAAGAATCTGCATGCTTTTGCTGATTACTAGAGATTATGCTTTTAACAACTCGCTTATGTTTTTAATTTACCCATTCATGCAGAGAGATGATTCAGCATAGGCCTTACACACAAAAGGTGGATGTGTATAGCTTTGGAATCGTTCTCTGGGAGCTCATAACAGGTTCGCTTCCCTTCCAGAACATGACAGCTGTGCAGGCTGCATTTGCTGTGGTGAACAAGGGGGTAAGGCCAATTATCCCATATGAATGTCTGCCTGTGCTGAGTGACATAATGACCCGCTGCTGGGACGCCAACCCTGAAGTGCGTCCTCCCTTCACCGAGATTGTTAGGATGCTTGAGAATGCTCAAACTGAGATCATGACTAATGTGCGCAAGGCTCGCTTCAGGTGTTGCATGGTTCAACCCATGACAGTTGAATGATCCAGAATAGAAGACCGGAAAAGAAAGGAAAAAAAAAAAAACAGATTTTAATGAGGATACAGATGAAAATTGTATTATTAAACTGACACTTGGTATGAACTGAACTTGTATGTTTATGCATCAGTGTTCTTTTCCTTTATCCTTCGTTTCTTTTTTGCAAGATAGGAAGATGCCAACCATTTAGACTGCTGGGTTGTTTTAGTCAATTGTACCGATGTAGCATGGTCGAAGGTCCTATAGTAATAGGGGGGAACATCAATGGAGAATTGTCATTAGTATTGTCTTGCGATTCATATAACAAACAGATGCAGATGCAGGTTCTCTCTGCAAATTATTGATGTCAAGACTTGAAGAGTTGAGAGGGCTGTTTATCACGTTGTTGCTTTGCGTTCTTGACGGAGATGCATTTTTGGGTGACAATTTGACATCATACACGTAGAAATGAAGTCCACTTGGATGGGGCATGTATCAGACCCAATTAATAATAATAATAATAATAATAATAAAGACGGCATCAACAAATAATTACTGTTGTATTATCATGATTTTCAAAATATGGAAGCTACTGTCTTGGCTTTTTTTTTTTTTTTAATGATTAGAATGTTGAAACATGTAAACTTATGAGGGGTTGATCAAAGTCTTTTGCTTGAGAATCCAGGGCGAACCTATAAATGAATTTAAATAAATTTTATTTTGTACTTGATTTTTGTTAAGTGGAGTTTTAGATCATTCTTCAAGTAATTCCTAGTTTAAAATGGCTTTAATCGTGTATTACGGTAGCTTTTATAATTCTGGTTTTAAAAATTATATTTAAATCTCTATTTTTATATTACAACATGTTTTTTAAAAGTATTTTTTCATCTTAAAAGGTATTAAATTAATTTTTTTAGATAATTTTAATGTATTAATATAAAAAATAAATATAATATAATATATTATTTTAATATATTTTCAATTCAAAAACATCGCACTCCACCTTACCAAATATTACGATAAATTATGATCGAAGAAAAAAAGAAGTTGGAGCATTCCGCACCCAAAACACAAGTTATAAACTTTTTTTAAAAGCTGCTGCTATCTTCCTAGCTCCTCCTCATATTGCAAACTTGAAATTCCAGTAGTGCCAATTGACAACATATATTAAAGAAGAATTGTGAGAATTCAAAGGATTATGACTCAAATGGAGAACTTGGAAATAAGTGTATTTCATGGCCCATAACCATCTGTTTTTAGATTAGACTATTAAACAAAAAAAAACAAAACAAAACAAAAGAATGACAGTAAAGTAATTTAATTTTCAAAGACATTTATGTCCTTGTAAAAATAATAAAAAAACAAAATATAAATAAATAAATAAAAACTGAGACTTTGAAAGTAAATGCAAAGAGAAGACTGGTTTCTCTCTCTCTCTCTCTCTCTCTCTCTCTATCTGTAGTTGTTGTTGTTCATCATCTAAACATCTCCTCCTCCTCCTCCTCCTCCTCCTCTTCTACTTTGTGATTTTTTATAGTAAAAAGTAGCTGGAGAATTGAATTCAGACATTGTTGCTGCTGCTGCCGATCCCTTCTTCTTCCTTTCACTAAAAACTAGTAACCATCAGGTAGGTAATAGGTATGCAACCATTTCTATTACCTTTTCTTTTATCTTTATTGATGCTCTTTTCATGATTTATTTCTAATTACCTGATCTAATATCTGTCAGACCCTCCTTTTCATTTCATAAAGCTCTAAGCTTTGAATTTGTCAAATTTAGTCTTTACAAGTTGAATTTGTAAAATTTCAGCTCAATCTTCTGCCGTCCTAGTCTTTCTCAATTAGTTCTTTCAATGGCTTGATGGGTTTTGATTTTTAGGGTCTTGTCATGTAAAAAGCCTGTGTCTGTGTGTTTTTGTTAACAGTTATGGTGTTTTTATCACAGATGGAGAGTCTAGGATCTGGATGACTGAATCTCTTTGAGGAGTTTCAGGTTTCGATAATTCATACAATCATTGCAAAGGCATGTCTTTTTCACTTCAGAGATGTAAATTTCTTTTTATAATGTTTCTATATTTGCTTTCTGGTATAATCAGTTAAGGCAATTTGCCCCCAAACAGGTTCCTAAATTGGTCTTGTTCTGTGGGGAGGATTAGTTAACGATTTGGCTGTTATGTGTCAATTTGTTTCCTTTTATCAGCTTCCTAATCATCACTAGAAGATTAGCTTTTTTACAGATTTCTGTCCTTTTATGTTCTATTGCGTTCGTGTCTCACATTAATTGTGCGTTTCAACAAATACTAAGAAAATTAGTGAATGCAACACCTGTCAAAGTCAAATGGAGTTGTGGTTTGATGTTGATTGTAGCTTAAAAGTTTTCATTTGTGTTTGTTTCTAGGTCCCATCTGGAGATACTGCACCATCTAATGAGTGTGACTAATTTTGGATAAGAAGATTTGGGTCTTGTTGATTTCATTTTAACTAGTATTCATGATTGGAAAAATGGTGGAAGGGCCCAAATTTACTGGAATCATAGGAGGAAATACCAACAATGAGAACAACTACTATGATTTCACTCAAGGGTTTTACCAAAAACTTGGTGAAGGCACCAACATGTCTATCGACAGTTTACAAACAAGCAATGCGGGTGGATCTGTCTCAATGTCAGTGGATAATAGTAGTGTGGGATCCAGTGATTCTTTAACCCACATCTTAAGCCATCCAGGTTTAAAACCTGTCAATCACCACAACTACAGTGTCTCGGTGGGACAGAGTGTGTTTCGTCCGGGGAAGGTCACCCATGCACTAAATGATGATGCGCTAGCTCAAGCATTGATGGATCCTAAGTACCCAACTGAGGGGCTGCAGAATTATGATGAATGGACAATTGATTTGAGAAAACTCAATATGGGTACAGCCTTTGCCCAAGGTGCTTTTGGAAAGTTATATAGAGGAACATATAATGGGGAGGATGTTGCAATTAAGATATTAGAGAGGCCAGAAAATAGCCCAGAGAAGGCACAATTGATGGAGCAGCAGTTCCAGCAAGAAGTTATGATGCTTGCAAATTTAAAGCACCCCAACATCGTGCGATTTATTGGGGGCTGCCGTAAGCCCATGGTTTGGTGTATTGTGACCGAATATGCAAAGGGAGGGTCAGTTAGACAGTTTCTAACAAGGAGGCAGAATCGTGCAGTGCCATTGAAATTGGCAGTCAAGCAAGCATTAGATGTCGCAAGGGGAATGGCATATGTTCATGGACTTGGATTTATACATCGCGATTTGAAATCAGATAACCTTCTGATTTCGGCCGATAAATCTATAAAAATCGCTGATTTTGGTGTTGCACGGATTGAGGTGCAGACTGAGGGGATGACACCGGAAACTGGGACATATCGTTGGATGGCTCCGTAAGTCTCTAAAATTTTTACGCATTGAGTTTTCTTTCTGTGTTACTTTATGGTTGTCATGCATATATGTGTTGAACTTTTTTTCCTAATTGGATTGATGTGTTTTACAATGTTAAGTTTTTTTCTTTTACCATGTGATTAACAGATCTCACATGGAATGGTAGTAATTATAGGTTTTTTAAGAAATGGTAGTTATTTTCCTCAATGTGTGGGGTTGTTGTTTAAATAAAGGAATGAAACACCAATAATAAATGAGGGAGACATTTTAGAAAGTTGAGAATTTCTTCCCTTTTCGTACTTGTGCATGGTGTGCTGTGTCTGTGTATAACTTGCCTTGCATGGATATCCCTTTTTACAAATCAATTCAATGATTTATATCCCAACTGTTTTTAGTTCCATAGATGGAGACTGATGGTGGCAAATGAAGCAATATACATGTTTTTCATGTGGGAAGGTTTCCTTTAGAGTATTTGGATTCTATGCTATTTTGCCATTAGGATGGAAGAACTAGCAACTGGTGTCTTTTTCCCTGTTTTCTCTCTCTGTTGTTTTTCCCACTAAATACAGTTTAACTTTAGTAACTTAAAAGGCAGCTTCACTTTTCACATCTTGACTGTGCCGCGAGAACTTCTAGTGAACGTTCATAGTGTCTCTCAATGGAGTAACTTGTTTTAGACATTTGTAAGGTGTGATTGTGTTGTAAAAGGGATAAATACCTTAAGAAGAGCTCTATCTTTCACTTGTCTTCCCAAAGGTTTTCCTAGATTTTTCATCCCTCTTATAATTCTACCCCCTTTTCATGTTGGTTAGAACTTGCAAATCAGTTTAGACTTAACAAGTCATGTGGCAAGGATTTCGTAATGGGGCTTGATTTCTTTATAAGGAATGGTCATTTTTAGAATTCTGATTTGCATCTGGCTAAACAAGCTAGACCTCAATCTTTGAATATAAGCAGCATTCAAATGTGTAAATAAATAATTGCTCATTTAAGTTTGGTTTTTTTTTTGGGACACACCAGACTTTCTTCAGCTCTTGATTTCTTTATAAGGAATGGTCATTTTTAGAATTCTGATTTGCATCTGGCTAAACAAGCTAGACCTAGATCTTTGAATATAAGCAACATTCAAATGTGTAAATAAATAATTGCTCTTTTAAGTTTGGTTCCTTTTTTGGGACACACCAGACTTTCTTCAGCATTTTTTTTTTAATTAATTGAATGATGTTGTTTTAATATTTGTTTTTTGTTAAATGATGTCATCTCTTTTTCATTTGGTGGCATTACTTAGAGAGGTGGGGTTTGTTGTAGGTTTGAAATATCATATCATTTCTATCTTCCTTGGGAACATGGGATCACGTGTAACCAAATAAATAAATCAAAACTTTTACCTGTTTATTCAGCACATCGCTATTTTAAGGCCATGCTTTTCATATACTATCATGCTATCATATAATATGGTTTTGCTGATAGACATGCTTGCTCCAAGAAAAAACCTGTTAACTTATTTGTTTTCTCAATGAAACGGATTATCTTCCATAACAGAGGTTTATGTTTGTGTACATGGAAGTTCTTGCCTGTGCTTAAATATATTTTCTGGAAGGGAATCCAATGATTATTAATTGGAGTTTGATGCATGATCTAGGGAATCAATTAGTGTTCGTTTGTTGCACTACAGTAAGCTTTATATTCTTAGTTCTATCAAATATCAAATATATATGAGTTTTTCTGAATAGCTGTTTTTATGAATCTGCAAACTTATGTCAATTGTTGACAACAGGTTGTGTTTGTACTGTTCTCTTATGTGTTTGACTTGCCCATTTGTACAGAGAGATGATTCAGCATAGGCCCTATACGCAGAAGGTGGATGTGTATAGTTTTGGGATTGTCCTTTGGGAGCTCATAACAGGTTTGCTCCCCTTCCAGAACATGACAGCAGTGCAGGCTGCATTTGCAGTGGTGAACAAGGGAGTGAGGCCAGTTATCCCAAATGATTGTCTGCCTGTACTGAGTGACATCATGACCCGCTGCTGGGACACCAATCCTGAAGTCCGCCCTCCCTTCACTGAGATTGTCAGGATGCTTGAGAATGCTGAAACTGAGATCATGACTAGTGTGCGCAAGGCACGTTTCAGGTGTTGCATGACTCAACCCATGACAGTTGACTGATCCAGAACATGTGACCGAAAAACAGATCGTAAAGAGGATACAAATGAAAACTGAAGTATAAACTGAAGCTGTATGAACTGAACTTGTACGTTTGTGTATGTATCAGTATTTTTTTTTCAAGATAGGGAGAAGTTGACCATTTAGACTGATGGTTTCTGTTTTTTGGTGTCAATTGTACTGGAGTAGCGTGGTTGAAGGTCATGGTTTCCTAGCTGTAGTAGTAGGGGAGCATTGATATATCTTCCCTCTGTAGCCATATATATGTACTTGCCATTTTCGTTGTTGTTGGTTGTTGTTTTTAATATAACAAATGCAGGTTCTCTTTGGATTAATAATGCTTCACACCCCCCCAACCCCCGCCCCCACAC
>Ga0325411_1009468_pt1 | contig 10404 bp, 5 predicted proteins | sample PopdelMetagenome_13_FD_206181 | JGI IMG/M metagenome (GOLD analysis project Ga0325411, IMG submission 206181) | Populus deltoides microbial communities from Bellville, Georgia, United States - Xylem-PdIQD-R4 | ecosystem: Host-associated > Plants > Phyllosphere > Stem > Wood/Secondary xylem...
TAGTTTAGTCCTTGTTTATATCTTAATAGCCCCATGCTGTACCACTAAGGCATGTGATATGTTCCAACGAAGTGGTTTAGGTAGTCATGTTCAAACCTCAAATATTTGCGAGAGCTAATCCTCTGCGCCAAAAGCATCCATTCCTTCTTCTCCTTTTCTTCCAGCTTGCCAACTCTATGATATCATGATGATTGTTAACGAAAAAATGATCTTGCTTTTGAAATTTACCATGCTTGCAAATTAATTATTTGTGTTAAATAACCAATTTAATCTAAAAATTTAAATTTATAGTTGAGGTTTCAATATATAAATTATATCATTCTCTAATACACCCTCTCAAGTGAAAGCTCTTTAAATCTTAAACTTGCACATGCTTATACTACATTGTGAGTAGTTTTTATCAAATAAATAGATATGGTGATATTCAAATCCATGACCGTTTGATCATCAAGACTCTAATATCATGTCAAAGAACTAATTTAACCCAAAAATTTAAATTATTAGATGGGATCTTATGATATAATTTATCATGTCAAAAGCATCTATTCCTTCTTCTCCTTTTCTTCCAACTTGCCAACTCTATGATATCATGATGATTGTTAACGTAAAAAATGATCTTGCTTTTGAAATTCACCATGCTTGCAAATTAATTATTTGTGTTAAATAACCAATTCAATCTAAAAATTTAAGTTTATAGTTGAGGTTTCAATATATAAATTATATCATTCTCTAATACACCCTCTCAAGTGAAAGCTCTTTAGATCTTAAACTTGCACATGTTTATACTACATTGTGAGTAGTTTTTATCAAATAAATAGATATGGTGATATTCAAATTCATGACCGCTTGATCATCAAGACTCTGATATCATGTCAAAGAACTAATTTAACCCAAAAATTTAAATTATTAGATGGGGTCTCAAGATATCATTTATATTATTTTGTAACATACCCTTTAAAGTGAAAGTTTTTTGGATTTGAAACTTGCACAGACTCGTATTATATTATATTTAATTTTTATCAAATAGATAAAAATAATAATATTTGATCTTGGGATGCATTGGCATTAAAATTTTAATATTATGTTAAAAAACGAATTCTTCTCCTTTTCTTCCGGCTTGCCAACTCTATGATATCATCATGATGATAGTAAACGTAAAGAATGATCTTGCATCGCTTGCAAAGTTGTGGGGGACAAATACTCGAACTGAACTAGAATTGACCCGCTTGGTCACTCGATTTGAATCATGGTTTCTTCGGTCTAACAGGAAGTTGGAGTTGTCAAATCCCAAATGCATAAATACATTAGAAAATGGAATAGAACTAATAAAATCTGCTTAAAAGTTGCAACTGAAAAGCTCTCGAACTGAAGTGGCAATGCCTAGAAAAGCATGGTCAAGGACGGACAGCAATATTTTTGGTCTCTGGAGTCATGGGTCTCAAGTTATGGACCACTGTTCGGAGTTTGGGTCCAAATAAATGCGTAGTTAATATATATTTATATATATATATATATATATATATATATATGTTATACTAAAATCAATAAAGTTGACAAGCTTAGATGTATTTACACCTAATCCATGCTCATTAGCAAGGTACAGCTTGGCATTTAGATCCTGAAGCAAATATTGGCCTCCGCCCCTCAACAGTTCAGATGAAATGATTATCCTATGCTTTATAGACATGGCACAAAGTATGCATACATACCTACCCAGAAAATCAGAATATGGTAGAGAATATGTGTATCTACAAATTTAATCACATTGATGAAGCAAGAACCTCAGATTGCTAGCCAGTCAAGGGTTAACACCACCCATGAACACTTTTCATGTTCTTACATCTCTTAATTATTGTTCTGTGGACTAGAATTCCTCGTTATTCTTTGTGATATTATTGCAGTTTTTTTCTTTTGTTTTCTTTGATTCTCAAGTATATTGTGAAGGATCAACTCGTAATTTAGCTACAAAGAGATGCTATTTCTTCACAAGCAATTCAAGTTCCAACTTCCACCATTCGAAGAGAAATTTCCGGAACGGCGTCCACTTTTTTTCCCAAAAGAAGATTGTAGCATGAAATAGGGCTCAATGGTAATATTGTAATTTGAAAATTGAAATGGTATTTTAAGTCTATTTGCTATTGTTGTAACAACTACATATAATAATTCATCTTTTTCGAACATTAACTCAATCCCATAGATAAAAACAAAAATAGAATTTTTTTTCATCTCTTCATATATATATATATATATATATATATATATGGACGATGTAATGATTTAAAATGTTTAAATTATTGAGTATATGTATTTAATTGTGATCTTTGATGTGTAATTGAATAAAATTCCAATAGAATTTAATATATATATATATATAGCAAAATAAATAAGAATATATTGATTGATTTAGAAAGTGGTATGAAATAGAAAGTTGGATGAATGAATTTTAGATTTATATATATATATATATATATATATATATATATATGTTACATTACATATTTTATTATTTCATGAACAAGTCTCATTTAACATTAAATTTCATAGTATATTTAAGCTAATAACATTACCAATTATTCATCCTAATTAATTATTACATACCATTAACATCCAATTCATCTTATACAAAATATTAAACTAGATTAATTACATAATTCTTCTCATTTCAACAATACTAAATAAAACTATTCACAATAAAATACATGCAAAATATTAATCCTAGTGGAACTGAGATGAACGTGAAATTTTACCGAGCATATAATAATCAGCACAATAATTAATTTATTATTAATATTATCAATGATCTTTATATTTTAGAAGAAATATTCAATTCTAACCAAATTAATTGACAATCTATTCAATGATTCATTTTTAGTCCAATGATTTTATCTCATTTTCGAATCTTTTTAAATATCCAATGATATTTATCAAATGGAATTTTTTGATTAAAATTCTACAAGTTTGATATTTCCCTTACTATTAATAATTTATAATTACTACACATAGATATTCATTAATTCGGCACTTTTATTTTGAAAATCAATCAATTCTATTTTTATTTTCAAATACCATATGAATTCTAGTATCTTTACCTTGATACTTTTAAATTTGGCATTCTCTGTTTTGAAAGCAAATTCAATCTAGTATTTAAAAAAAAAAAACCATAAAAATATTAGTATCCTTTCTATGATATTTTTTTCAATCCAGTATTTTTCATTTTGAAAATCAATCTAATCAAGTATTCTTTTCTAAATACTATAAAAATATTAGCATCCTCTCTATGATATTTTCCAGGGATTTCATTTTAGGAGCCCATACAATCCAATAATCATTTTCAATTACATATCATTTTATATATTAAATCTTACATTTTTTTCTTCATATAATAATTAGAAAGTAAACATTAAAATAACCTTAATACCAACACCCAAAAAATTTAAATAATTCAATTTTTATAGTGAATATTTTCACCTAACTGTAGTTGCCTAGTATACTGCAGTTCTCATACTTAGTAACCCTCTAGTAGCTTCTCTTGCGACATTAAATTAAATTTATTTTTTTATATTCATGAAATATTTCTTTCTAGTAAATTCTTTCTTCTTCATTTATTTATTTATTTGAATTATCATGTTAATATATTCTCTACTTAAAAGCCCTTAATCATTATTTTTTTTAATTAATACAATTCTCTACCCTTCCATTGTCTCATGAAAATGAGACTTCGTGTTAGATTAATATATATTCTTAATATTCTCTTCTCATTATTAATAAATCTTTTTTTCTTTTGAACTCATTTGGCTTATTTCTATCTAGCTAATCATTTAAATCCATTGATTTATTTTTATATTTCTCTATCAAAGAAATCAAATTCTTAATAGAATGATATCTTTTTCCATTAATTCCTCACCTTTACATATATAATTAATCATCTAGGTAATATATTTATTCACAATTATCTCAGTAACTTGAATAATTTCTTTTCCAACTACAAAACTCAATAATTACCGAAAATGGGACCTAACTAATTTAAGGCATCCTTTCAAGTTTTTTTTTTTTTTCCTTCAAGTACCCATCAGCCCTCCTAGCAAAATCCCAAGGATTTTTTTCTTGATTTTTTTGTCATAATCTCCTCTAACCTTTCTCTAATCCCTCAGTACTGTCTAATATTTAAAGCTTAATTAGAAAAAATCTTTGTGAAAAATGCAATAAATCTCCCCATTTTTCTCCTCTCTTCCCACCCTCTCAGCAGCCGGCATTCATGTATTTATATCACGAAGTTTTCTTATTTGCATAATGACTCAAAGTTCTTTTAATTCTTTTTTCGAACCCCACTCATTCATATTTAATCCCATAACCTTTTATTTAATATTATTCAATTGTACCCTTCTTCAATTTAATTTAATTATTTTATTTTCTCATTAAAAATATAGTTTTATCTTCGTTAATTTCCCCAATTTCTTTTTATTAAATTTCTAATCCTATAAAATTTTGGCCAGGTGTTCATAATTATAGAAGCGGTTACTTTTCAAAATACTTTTTTCTTATAAATACATCAAAATAATATTTTTATTTTTTAAAATTTATTTTTGACATCAACACATCAAAACAATATAAAAAATTAATTTTAAAAATAACAAATATATTTTTTAAAAAATATTTTTAAAATGCAAAAACAAATGACTTCTTAATTAGAGGTGAGCAAAAAAACCAAAAAATCAAGAAAACCAGAAAAAAATAACCGAAAAAACCAAACCATGAAAAAAACCGATTAAAATTTTGAAAAAACCGACCAGTTCGGTTCAGTTTCATAAGCCTAAAATCGAAAAAACCGAACCGAACCGAAACAAAAAAAAACCTTAAAAAATCGACCTAGACCGTGAAAAACTGAGCCAAACTGAAAAAACCGAGTCAAACCGGTTTTTGTCCTAAAAACTAAACTAAAACCGAAAAAACCGAGCTAAACCGGAAAAAAACTAAGTCAAACTGGTTTTTGTTCTAAAAAACCAAACTAGACCGAAACCGCTTTCAGTTTTTTTCAAAAAAAATCAGTTTAATTATTTTTTTTATAAAAAAACCGAATAAAAAATAATCACCTCTATTTTTTATCATGATCTGTGATTGTTATATATATATATATATATATATATATATATATAAACATGTATATATATATATATATAAACATGATTTTTGTATTGAAACTTTATAAAAAGTAAAGGAAGCGCTCCCTTATTAACATGGGATTGCGGCTGGCCCATCCCATGTACAACTGAAGCCCCATAACCACGCGCTTTTTCAGGGTCCGAAAGTGGTCATTATCTTAATTATTGAAACCCCAGATGGTGTTTACCCTTTTTACTTTCCTTCTCCATAATTATTCTCATAAACAGCAAACAATGATAGAAACAGGCACGAAATTAGGTAGCTTTTTGACATTTGGACACCTTCTTGTGAGATTCATGAGTAGCTATGAGTTCGCTAATAGAAAATCAGAGGCAACGTCTTCATTTTATTATGCTCCATATTTCTTTAGTACAAACAACTCATTACAGTCCCCCTTTATATTGCAGTTGCCATCATTATTAATCCCGGGTAAGCATATCAACTTTAAAATCACCCAACTCACTCTTTCTTTTTTTTTTCTTCTTCGCGAGCATAATTCAATCAACTTGATAGATTTAAAAATAATTTAATAAAAATCTTTTTAACATGAATTAGTTGATATGACTTGTCTAAACTGACCGATGAAAAAAATATATGAGCAAAATTAATATAAAACGAATAAAATTGATAGAAAACACTACCCAATTCAACTTCTTGCCTAGCTCATATTTAAAATTAAACTATGTGGGAGTCTTCTTGATGCGACTCAGATGACTTGGTCTGTCTAAAAACAACCAAATCAACCAGTAAAAAAATTTGAGGATGAAATTGAGAAGAAAATGGATGAAATTGACAAAACAAAAAACATTCCAACCCTGCTCCTTGCCTCGCATAATTTAAAATTAAATTATGCAGGAGTTAGCCTCACATGACCTAGTCAACTTGACCTGTCCAAAAAAAAACCTGAATGACAGTTAAGAAAAAATATAAGGATTAAATTCAGAATAAAAGTAAAAAATTGAAAAAGAAAGACGGAAAAAATGAAAAAGAGAAGAAAATAAAAGAGCACCAGCTTTACTGTTTCTATAAAGAGTAAAAAAAAGTGTATTGCACCCTATTTATTTTAGTATAGAGAAGAGCTGGTCGACTTGACCAGTCCAAAATCAACTACTTGATTGGTAAAAAAAAATTAAGGATGAAATTAAAAAAAAGAACAAAATTGACAAAACAAAAAACATTCTAACCATATTCCTTGCCTAACTTGGGTTTAAAATCAAACTGTGCAAGAGTTAGCCTAACATGACCTAGTTGACTTGATCGGTCCAAAAACATATTAAAAGAAAATTAAAAAAAATTAAATTAAAAAAATGATGAAGTTGAAATAAAAAAAATAAAAAAGAGAAAAAAAGGCACCTTCTTTAATATTTGTATAAACATTAAAGAATGTACATTACTCCCTAGTTCTTGTCTACCTTGGATTTAAAATTAAATTATGCAGGAGTTGACCCGACATAACTCAATCAACTTGACCAGTAAAAAAAACTAGATGACAATTTAAAAAAATTTAAGGATGAAATTGAGAAAAACAAAAGAAAAAAGGGAAAGTGAAAAAAGAAAGAAAGAAAGGGGCACCTTATTTGAAAAATGAAAAGCAACATTTTCTTTTGATCATGTTACATATTATTTTAACAATTCATAAATTATTTAGGTGTGTTTTAGTTTATAGGCTTGTGCTATACTACGACTAGGTTCAGAAATGTTTTTAAACATAACAAAGAATATACAAGTTGTACAAAACTATTTGACATTGTTATTATACCTGACTCAATATATTAACTTTCAAACCTCCTAACATGACTCCTTATCTAATTCGAAGATAAAATTAAATTAAATTGCATGTGAGTTGTTCCAACATGATTCAGTTGACTTAACCCATTCAAAGACAACCTATAAAAAGTTTGAGGATAAAATTGTGAAGAAAAAAAAGATAAAATTGATAGAAAAAACCTTTCGACCCAACTCTTTTCCTAACCCAGGTTTAAAATCAAACTACGTGGAAGTTTCTTTGACGTGACCTAGTCAACTTGATAGGTTCAAAAGCAACCCAACCGATCGATAAAAAGTATGAGGATGAAATTAAGAAAAAAATGATAAAATTAACAGGAAAAAACCTTTTGATCCAACTCCTTGCCTAGCCCAAGTTTAAAATTAAGTTGTGTGAGAGTTTTCTCGATGTGACCTATAGACTTTGGTGATCCAAAAACAACACAACCAACTAGTAAAAAATATTTGAGAATGAAATTGAGAAAAAAAAAGGGATGAAATTGACAAAACAGAAAACCTTACAACCCAATTTCTTGTTTAACCCAAGTTAAAAATTAACCGTGCCGAAGTGAACTTGACACAACCCAGTCAACTTGTCCGGTCCAAAAGCAACCAAAATGATAATTTTAAAAAAATCCATGAATTAAATTGAAAACAAAAAGGAAAAAAAAGAAGAAAAAAAAGGAAAGAAATGAAATAGAAAAAATAATAGGAGCACATGTTCATATGAATAGTATGTTGGTGTATATGTCTTATAGCTAATCAGTTAGTTAAATGTAACATTGACTTTGTTCACGTAAACATGTTTAATTTTAATAAAGATTTTATTTATCTTTAATATTTATCAAGTATTTTATTTGTCATAATTCAATTTTGAATTTCTCCTAAACTTATCATTTTTATTAAATGAAAAGCAATAGTATGTTAGTATATATATGGCTTAAAGAATATATCCTACCATTATAATGCGAAAGAATCAATGGGAGTACTCAATTTTTTTTTTTTATTGTTTGAAAGTATCTTTGAAATACACCAAATAATAAAATATTTTAAATTAATTTATATATCAATAAATTTAAATTATAAATACACTTTTATTTTTGTTAAAAAAACATTTGGTTATTCTAAACCTAATTTAAAGACACTGTTGGCCTAATGCAGCAATTATATAAGATTGATGTTGTTTGGTATTGCATTTTAAATGGGGATTGAGTAAATTAAAAAAAAAATTGTTTAAAATTATATTTTTGAATTGTTTTGATGTATTGACATTAAAAATAATTTTTAAAATTTTAAAAATTATTATTTTAATATATTTTTAAATAAAATATACTTTTAAAAATAATTTCAATCATGCTCATCAGCTCTCACAAACTGACTGATGCTCAGCAGACAATAATAGCACTGGGAGAAGCTGATTCTGCTATATATATTGGTTTAAATTGGCAATCAGATGGTCTCCAGAAGGTGATCTCGGAAGCAGATTTTTTCGTGCATCTTTTTCTCCAATGCCCAGTAGAATCTAGTTAAGCTTGTTGAATTTTGGTGAGCTGACGGTTAAAATATTGAAACGCACAATTTCAATTTTATATTTTCACAAAAAAAAAATCCTTGAAATATTATAAACACAATCTAAGCACAAAAAAATCATTTATAAACAATAAATTAACGCATAAATCAAATTAGTTGTTTTAGATCTAAAAATTAAAATCAACATCTCTCCCTATTTTAGGGATCAAATAGTTCAATTTTGATATTTATAAATTCGTTATGATAAGAGCTATCATTTGCTGTGTTATAGCCGAATTCCTTTAACAAAAATTTCTTTCTCCTTTCTCTGTTATTTTTATTTTTTGTATTTTTTATGATTTTAAAATTTTAACATTTTTATTTAATCCAAAAAAACACATGGATTAACCGGCCTAACCTTCTTTTAAGGTTATAAAATCTAGATAACCTCATTAAAAAAAACAAAAAAATTATAAATCTGATTTTTGAAAATAAACAACATTGAAGGATGAAATTAAAAAAAAATAAAAAAAAATTGCCCCTTAAAAAAGGCATCACAATGTTTGGTTGTTGAACGGTGCTTTCACGCACCATCTGAAAGACGCAGGCTTTCTCACCTACTAGCATATTTATTTATATATTATATTTTAAATTAATTAAAATACATAATTACCTCTTAATCAAATCTATTATAACAAAAAAAACTTAGATGAAAACACCAAAACGCCTTAAAACACAAGGTAAGGAAATTTTACTTTTAAAGATAAGCTAGTTATTTTATTCTACTTTGGGGGGGGGGGGGGGATATGAGCAAATTTGCTAAATTTGAGTTAATTTTTCAAACTCATAGCCCGTGAAATCCTAGATTTAGTTTCAATAAAGAAACTTAATTTCATACCAATTTAATATTGAATGATGAAATCGAAAAATAAAACCATATTAATCTAAAAGTTCTAGTAAAGTAAAACAAAAATAGCAATCAAAATAATAAAAATCAAATTTAATAGGAAAAAAAATTAAGGATGAAATCGTAAAAAAAAATTCATTCTTAAAAATTACCTTAAATAAAATAAATAACAATTAAAAGAATAAGAAAAAAATATGAAAGATAAAAAAAATTAAAAGATGATGAAATTGAAAAATAATTTCAATTTCATAAATTATTTCAAATAAAAAATACTAATAAAAAAAATATGGATTAAATTTGAAGAAAAAACAAATTGAACGGCTGCTTTGAAAATTTAGAAGGTCAATATGAAATTTAAGGTGAGGAGAGAAAAAAAAAAAAAAGAAGCTATAAACACCAAATCAAAGATGTTATATCACACGCGTTGTTGAGAAATGGAGGGGTCACATGGACGATTTGATTGTTGCCTCAATAACCTCTCTTTGACCACTTAACACCACCAGACGATTGTGAGGTCTCCCACCATGCCAACATTTTTTTTAATAATACTTTATATTTATTAAAATACATAATTTCTTCTAAGCCAAATTGCTTATAACAAAAAAACAAAAAAATATTTTGTATGCTAATTTACCTTTGTTTTTGGCATTTAAAAGTAATTGTGTCATTTTACATGTTAAAAATAAAAAAAATGTCATATTACCATGTTAAAAATATAAAAAATACTAAAAAGACTATGTATTAAAGCTATAATTTTATTTTTATTTTTAAATGTAATCTCTTCATTATACTATGCTATAAAATATGAAGAGAATTAAAAAAAAAAAGAAATCCTTGGATGAAATCTATATATATATATATATATATATATATATATATATTTTTTTTTTTTTGTTTTTGTTTTTAAGAGTATTTTATTATGCTAATAAAATATTAGCAAATTAATTTGTCTTTAATTAATATGATAATATCTAATATATCATTTGAAAAAAATCATATTACTCTCTGTAACAAGCTTGTTGGGTTTTGACAAAAATAGCGAAAGAATCATTCGTGTGGTGTAA
>Ga0325411_1009469_pt1 | contig 10403 bp, 11 predicted proteins | sample PopdelMetagenome_13_FD_206181 | JGI IMG/M metagenome (GOLD analysis project Ga0325411, IMG submission 206181) | Populus deltoides microbial communities from Bellville, Georgia, United States - Xylem-PdIQD-R4 | ecosystem: Host-associated > Plants > Phyllosphere > Stem > Wood/Secondary xylem...
AACAGATTGGGAAGATGATATTTGGACAACATATAAAGAGAAAACAGAAGATGCAAATGAAGGTCCACTGCGTAACATTTTAAGAACTGTACAAACCAGGAAGAGGTGAAGCAGAAGAAAGAATTTAACAACATAGTACTTTTTATAGTAGAACAAGATACACGTTATAACACAGAAAACTCACACATACAATAGAAGCTAGTGTCTGCTCAGTATATGAAATCCCAGGTATATTCACTCTTGCAATCCCACATATGATGAGAGAAACAAATTCAATGAGACCAAGATTTAGGGTATCTTGGTGAATGCCATCTATGTTTTTTCACAAACATGGCAAAAAATCATTAGGACCCCTTAAATATTTCGTCTCTCCTCTCTGAAGTTTATCCTTCAAACAAACACAAAGAAACAAGTTCCAAATCAACAGAATCACTTGAAAGAAAAACAATGACCATGTATATTAGTATGTCTGCGGTCGTTGTTTGTTCTTGACCACCAAACTGGCTCATAATTTGACATTTAGGCATTCAAACCTTGTCCATTTTTATGGTTAGTAATTAGACTCGCTATTTCTGTGGGATCCCTGAAGGGCCTGTTACTGGGGATTCGTTGCTTGATGTTCCAAGCTCATTGCTTCCAAACTCTTGACTATTTAATGCCACCTGCCTGAACTTCTTCATATCTGCATTATATGAGCTTGCATCATACTCTGCGCTTCCGTTCGACCCGGAGAAGACTGAGCTCTGGCCAGGCTTTGTACCCTCATTTAAGTCATCCAGTAACACATCTCCTTCTAATGCACGTGCTACCTATTTTGCAGAACAATCACTAAAAGTCAAGTAGTGTACTCGTAATAATTACTAAGAAATTACCAAGTGGCAGTGAAGTTATTTGATGATACCTGGCTCATTTTTGGGCGCTTTCTTGCAGAATGACGAATGCTGGCTGCAGCACAAGCTATCATTCTTTGCATCTCTTGATGATTGTAGTTATTCTCCAACATTGGATCGACCAACTCGTTGTAATTGCCTGTGTCCAATGAAGTAATCATAAGTGGTCGAGCCTGTCCATCACACAAACACAAATATTATATCTACTGACACAGAATAACACAAGATGGCAAGTATTTCAAAAACTTTGTTGAAACTCGAAAGGTTTATTCTGAAGAGCATTTTAGTCAAACTTAGATAGCAATAGAGAGAGCACAAACCCAGTCCACCAAGCTATCTTCCATTGCACTTGAAGGATCAACAGGTTTCTTCCCTGTTATGAGTTCCAAGAGCATGACTCCGTATGAGAAAACATCAGATTTATCAGTCAGCTTGCCGCTTGATGCATACTCAGGAGCCAAATACCTGCATTCGTATTGGAGAAGTTATTAGGGGGGTCAATTCATTTTAAATATTTCTTCTCTTTGACAGATAAGAATGTTTCGAAAACTAGTTTAATAGTCCACGGGAAGTTCATTTGCCGAAACTTTCTCTCATATCATCATATTAACAGTAACAGCTTGATCATTTTCCAAAAGGAAAATAAATGCTTAAGACTTTGCCAAATAGCTTCGAAAATGATTCTAGTCCACCCTCAACTCACAAAAGAATGCCTTATCATAGCTTACCCGAAAGTACCCATGACACGGGTAGATACATGAGTATAATTGTCAGAAGACAGCTTAGCCAGTCCGAAATCAGCAACCTGAATAAGCAAAAAAGCATGATCAACTAGCTTAGTCAACATCAGCATTGTTTTGATGGAGCTACTGCTATAGGGCTATCGTAAATGTGTGTACATATAGAATAAAGAATAAATCTAGTTCTATCAGGAGAAGGTACCATGGCTTCAAAGTTGTTGTCAATGAGGATGTTAGCCGCTTTAATATCACGGTGGATAATCCGAGGATGGCCTGCACATATTTTTCAACTAAGTAACAGAAAAATGTGTGGGCGCCTATATATGTGCATGGGAGAGAAAGGGAGTGTAGAATTTCTTACAGTCTTCATGAAGGTAAGCAAGACCTTTGGCAGAGCCTAATGCAATACGGAGCCTAGTTGGCCAATCCATGACTGGAAGACCCTTTCCTGCAAAACGAAAGTTTGAGATTATCTTGTTAATTCTTTTTTTTTTTTTTTGCAAAATTTCGTTGTGTGAGGTTGTGCTGATGCATATCAGGATGCCTTGAAGCTTGAAGGCTTGACATATTGTCCAACATCTAAAGCCTATGCATTCTTTTGTCAAATCTATATCTATTGATGCCTTAAGATTGGACAGGCTTCTCTTTAATCTTAGAAAGGCTACAGTTAAAGCACCATCAATTTCTTTCATCATTCAACAAGAAACTTAACAATTGAGAGGTACCATAAAAGCAGAAGCGGAATCAGAAACTTACCATGAAGGTGATGTTCCAAGGTCTTGTTGGGAACAAACTCATAGACCAACATTCTTTGCCCTCCAGCAATACAATAACCAACAAGTGACACAAGATGTCGATGATGGACACGACTAATGATATCAACTTCAGCCTGGAATTCTCGCTCTCCCTGTCCACTACCTAACTTTAAGCTCTTAACTGCAATATCCTTTCCATTAGGCAACACACCTTTGTGCACATAACCGAACCCACCTTGACCCAATAGATTAGCTTGATCAAACCCGTTTGTAGCTGCTGCTAACTCATCATATGTGAAGGTACTTTTGTTGAACCCAAGAGCAATATTTGGTGATGGAGGCGGCAAGGGGGGGCGGTATGGACCAGAGTAATTGGAGCTCATATCACTACTATTCATCATCGGTGGAGGTGGTGCGGGCCAGCCAGACCCCATTGGACCTGGTGATTGGGATAGCTTCATACCATGTTCTGTTGGGAGACCATTGTGCCAGTTTGATTGCTGTGGGCTGTTATAAGAAAATTGTTCACTTCCTGTGCATGAACATAGTATATGATCAACGAACGATCGGATGGATTTCTAATTGGAGCAAAAATACAGAAACAAGATTCAGGAATAATCTCTTTAAGTATTCAACCAGATTTTTACTTGGCCGCTCTTCAAAAATGTTCCACATATATATAAAGGAGTCTCTGGCCTCATTTTTATCAGTAGATTGGAACGGTTATACATGATCCATAGCAGGTTCAAAATGAATTGAACCAACAAACTAAGAAGCTTTTCATGCGTAATATTCTGAATCTTAAATTAGACTCTCCAGGTTAAAATACTAACCCCTTCTCCCATAACAGTTAGTAAAAGGAAACAAATAGCTCGAACCATTCTGAAATCGGATGAACCATTTTAAATCTTCTTTCCAAGATATAACAGGGAAGTCAGGTCTTGGAACTTTTTCTATTTGAAAATTAAGAAAGTACGTAAAGCATACTATCAGAAAACATGTGGTTTTTCATACATTTGCAGTTGAGACGATGCAATCCAACCATGATGATTGGTAGTGTTGTAATGCAATCAATCGTGAAAGAAATGATTTACTAAGACATGAGGTTTAATGATTTAGCATCTGTACCTCCTTGAGGATTTTCTCCATAATAATGCATATTTTTTCTCTTCTTCCTGCGAGAACAATATGCACATATGAAAATCATGGCAATAAGGAATATACCAACACCAACCGCCACCCCAACAACAATTTTCATCTGATCCGAAGAACCTCCACTATTTGATGAATTCGGAGGAGGAGGAGGAGGAGGAGGAGGAGGAGGTGGTGGTGGTGGTGGTGGTGGTGGTGACAATGATCTAGAATTGGGTGGAGGAGGTGGCGAAGCATTGCTGTGTTTAGGAGGGGGTGGAGGAGGAGAATCACTAGTAGGTGGTGGAGGTGGTGGAGGAGATGATGCATCTGGTGGTGGAGAATCCGACTGAGGTGGGGGTGGGGGTGGTGAATTCTGAGGTGGGGGTGATAAGGCTGGTGGAGGAGGAGGGGAGCCAGAATCTGGTGAGGGAGCATCAGGGGTTGAAGACATGTTTCTTTTTTATCTCATGTAGAAGAACTTCCGGCCAAAAGGTTATCTGGTGCCGAAACACTCTTTAAAAACACGCCGGAAACTCTACGAATCCCCTAAGTGCTCTTCTCAAGATTTTTTACGATCCCTGAAAATATTAATGACAGAATCAGAAGAAATCAAGTGAATCACAACACATATTCTAACATGCATTCAAGAAATATAACAAAACAATAGTAGTAATGTTTATTTTAAGGCTGCCCCTAACAAAGCATGATCATGGTTATTCTCCTTCAACCACCTTCATGTCTTCACTAGTTCTCCTTTCCTACGAGATCTTATGGAGATATCACATGTAATTTCTAACATTTCCCTTCTGTTGATCCCCCTGGAATATCATCTTACGTTTTTTATTATTATTATTATTGTAAATCAAGTACTGGACGGAGAATAATATTATAAACGGAGAAAAATACCTGAATGAAGAAGATAGGTAGGATCTCAGAGGTAAGAGAAGAAAAGGGGTAGAATTCCAATTCTAGAAAGAGATACCTGTAACTCCTACAAAGGAGGACCTCTCTCTCTCCCCCCCCTTCTTGTGTCTCCAACCCTAGAAGTTTGTTACTTTTTTTACCATTTCTTTGCTGTATTCCTGCTTTCCCCTCGTTGAACCAATAACTTTCCTAGGACATAATAGCAAATATTAAGGCTCAAATATAAAGCTGTCCACCATTGATGGTTTTCTTCACACTTGTAAGAAGCACAGCGTCAGAGACAAAACATTTTAGTAAAGCTTTCGGTTGATCCACAAGAGGCATGGTTAATTATAAAAACGAAGTCCAAGAATAACGAGGCATGCATATGGTAAAAACTCAATCTGGCAAAATCAAGCAAAACATTATTTCCTCTAGCCAGCTGCAGCTACTTTTCAGGGTAGCCCTTGGAAATCGTAATTATGACTAATGAGATCATTCCAGCCATGATTTTCCCCTAATATAGCATTTGCTCCATGCCTTGTCATCCTTAATTTGATCTATATATAGAAAGCTATGCATTGAAATAATTACAATTGATGCCAGATACAGTATACCTCGGCCATTGCGATGCAAACTATATCAAACGTTTTGTAATTACAAAAAGGTATAAATGCAATAAATTATTAGAAAAGATATATGTAAAGACAGCACTACCAATCTTTTAAGTTGTCAAGGACTTCAGAATAATTGCTAACCCTTCGTCAGGAAAATTTCTTTCTTTACCTTTAAACAAACATATATAGATGGCGGCGTTCTTCTTCAGCTTTTTTCATCAAATAAAGAACAAAAGAATATTTTCTACAAGTGCATCATCCAATATCTTCGAAAAGACCAACGGTAACAGCGGAACATGTATTGCAAATGGAAGATGGTGGCGTTTATGAACCTGATCTATCATAGCTAGTTTATTAACCCGTCACAACAGCGATAGCACATCAGAGAAACGAAAATTTACATCATTCAATCATAATGCTTTAAAAGCACCAGCGTCAATTGAAAGTACCCTATGAAGAACTGGAATTCAAACTTCAAAAGGAAATTCAATGTTTAACTTCCACCAAATTCAGAATTTGAGCAGAAGTCATGTCTGATGCTTCACAATTACAATATATATATATATATATATATATATATGCATATTAATAGTCAATAATCCTGAGACATCCATCCTTGAATCAATAAATTCAGGTTGAGAGAGACTTGTGGATTAACTGTGGATCAAATCTCACGGATACTAAGCTGCGTCATGCATGAAATGGCCCACAGGTGCAAAGGCTGTTCACGTACGGAAAATACTTCACAAAACCATCAGTCCTGGTATCACTTACCCATTCCATCCTGTGTGCTCTTGCATGATAAGCAATCACTTTCGTCCCAAGAGTAATGATCAGTGTGTCATCATTCACAAATGCCAAAGCCCGGCACTCTCCATCTACAAGGTGTCCCACAAACTCAGAATGAAGAGGAATTATACACTGCAGGCTCATGTCCATATTCCCGTAGACCTCAATTGACCATGCATCATCTTCTTTGTGAGGCAAGAGGTAGCATAACTCCCCCCGCATATCTGTCAAAGCACCAGTTGGTTTTCTGCTTGGTGGGAGACTGACAATCCCATACTCTTCTTCCTTTAAATCGAAAACCAGAACTGCACCTGATTTGGTTTCCCAATAGACAAATCCTCTGGTGTAGAAACCATCACCATTCAGAGGCAGAGCATCCAGCTCCAAGAATACAGCATTGCAGACTCTCCAAGAGTTTGTCCTCGAAGAGTATATTTCAAACTGAAGAGCTGTCCGGTCAGGTAAAGTGACTGCACAAACAAGCTCGTATTGCGCTTCAAAGTTGAGGATATCAGGTTCAAAGGCAAGTGCTATGGCTGTTTCAGGTCCATGATATAAATTTGGCTTTGGAACCATCCTCCATCCCTCAGTCACAGGGTTGCAGATGTAGTAGGCATTGTCTCCAAGGCGGCTTTGGCAGCCAAGTAAACCATTGCAAGAGGTTCTTGCGTCAACAGGTTCAGGCAAGAAACAGAGAGTGGGGTTAGGAACGCCATAAGCAACTGGATTGAGTGACATGAAGGAGGGACTCTCGCCAGGAAACTGACAGAAAAGACCAGAAATATGCCTGAAGTGGTTTGTCTGCGTGTGGAAAAAAAAGGGACAGTTTATCCACCTAAGCCACTCTTTAGAAACAGTCTTGAACCTGCATAAGGACTTGGCTGGAAGGAAACAGAGAGCATGCTGCCTAACAACATCTTGAATTTCCATGTCCTCCTTCTGCTTTATGTGGTCAGGAAATTTAGCACAGTTTTCCGAACTCCTGTAAGAACTGGACTTGTATGAACAACTTGGAATCTGTAAACGAAGAAAAGAGCAGTTATTAAAGGATTTGCAAACGAAGGAGAAGATAATTAATAGTCTCCATAAAACCACCACAACGACAAACAATACACAAAAGAAAGTCTTTTTTCATAACGATTAAACATAAATGAAGGGACACATGACAGTACCAGGAGGGACTACAAGGCTTTTATAAATTAGTTACTGAAACTAGAGCAAGGTCTCAGATCACATGAAAGATTGCTCCTTTTCTCCACTACATCGTCCCTCATTTCAGAGACTTATTGAAAAAATAGATAAACAGATCATGTATCCAATTACTGCTGACAGAAAACAAAAGAATAATACCACCATCCTCCAAATCGAGGGTCAAGGCAAGGACAATGCACTAATTTCAAATAGATACTGAGCCAGCATACTGGGAGTTACACTGTTTCCAACTATTTCTCAAAACTAATTTAAAGGCCTTATTGTTGACTTCCTTAAGAAAACAGAAGCCAAAAAAAAACACCAAATCACATTATTGTCATTAAGACATTGACATAATATCTGATAATAAGTTCAATGGAGCATACCATTTCATTTGAACCCGCTGAACCCCCATCCATTAACATGAGAGATGAGATACTGATGATCTGTTGCAAGCTTCCCTCAGATGGATCCACTTCATCTGGCATGATGGGCTCATCTTCTGTTTCTTCCATTTGCTTGTCTCCACCAACTCAGCCACGTATCTTCGATCAAATGAAGCAAATAATCAATTCGAGGGGAACAAAATAACACATACATTCATAAATATAAATGATACTAAAAATAGAAGAGCTGTTCATTCTTCAATCCCAAGAGTGTCTGAGGGCAACTGTTGTGTTTTCATGTTTTTTTCTCAGGACAGCCAGACTTTGAGTGGAGCATTATCAGTAACTTGCGTAGGTATCCCAAAAGTTGCCTAAATGTTCCCAAACTTCCCTCTCATTATAACAGTATCAAAAGACATAACAACATATGACAAATGTAATAATAAAAAACCCATCAAAATGCTTGTATAATAACTGAAAGAAGAATAATATTATCCATCAATAACACAACACAACAGATCTAATCCAATATTCTTTTCTGTTACCATCATATGCTAATTTTCGTACGTGAACCATTCAAAATGAAAAATATTTAAAAGAGAATAAGAGCATTACAGTCTAGGCCTTGGGGATTTTTTTTTTTAATTTTTCTTTCTTAATATAGATTAGAAAGGTAACAGATAGGCAACCGACATAACTCCAATTAATTACCTTCAATCACGAATACTTGACGTACAAAAATATAAGTCAAAAAAGTGGAAAGCAGCTTTACATGAATGAAAACCTAGCACATGTATGTTTTGCTTTCTTGATTATCGAGATATTATTAAACGTTTCAGATTCATATCATGAAAACCCACACGAATTTCAGTATCACAATTGCTTTCTGGAGTCGCAAGATTCTTTTAACTGTTCACTTATCGCGTAACCGAATCACACGTATTTCAATTTATATGATTTCTTTCCCATTCTCCTGCTTTCATTCATCTGCTTTTCATGTATTTCCCAGAATCCAAACAGATAATAACGTATAAAAAGAAAAAAAAATAAAGAAACAAAACCCACCAACAAAGCCTTAAAACTGTAAAAGAACCCCAAACAAAAAATTGTAAAAAGGAAAGAAACAGAGAGCAAGTAAAGCGCTAAAGAACAGAACTTAGAAAGCATTTGAAGCGCACACGAACGGTATCGATTTCTTCCAAAACATAAAAATTTATACATATCACACTTTCACATGATACAACAATTAAAAAAAAACAAGAAGAAGAAAACTTCACATTGTAAGAAAAAAGATTGAAGAAAAAGAATCTTTAAAGCGTAATTGAAAATGAAAGAAAGAGAAACAGAGCATCGAAAACAAGAAAGAAACAGAGAGAACCCATGCACAGACGGAATCTCATAAAATAAAACAAAAATTGAATTTTTTTCAAAACCGAAACACACACGTAAGAAAAATGAAAACCAAGATCGTATTTTGAAGTTAAACACCAATAAAGAGCACAGCCAGTAGAGAAAATGAAAAACAGAGGATATTAAACTTAATAAAAATCGATATTTAGTGTAAAACAGTGCATAAATTAAAACAAAACAGCACGATTGCCTTAAGAACCCTACGAAAACCACACAAAAAGGCGAGAATAATTTCAGAAAAAAATCATTAAAAGAGATGTAATCACCAAAACAGAAAATAGTTAACCTTGGAAGAAAAAACCGAATCAGGTTAAAGTGATTGTAGAAAAACTAGAGAGGGAGAGAGAGATTTTACCTTTCGAAACCTTAAAAATGGCGAATTTGATTACTGGACTGATTTTTATTTGAGAGGGAGGGTGGGAAGAGGGAGTTTGTCAAAATTAAAACCGGGAGTTGCAAGGAATGTGAAGAGAACAAAGGTGGTGCGGCGTGGTCTGCTGGTATTGTACGTGAGGAAATGAGAAATCAGATGATACAGATACTCGTACCACATGCATATCATTGATCAAAGTAATTGAGAAAATGAATGAATATATTATAAATAGCCTTTCTATCTAAATTTGAGAATCTCCTCCTTTGTTGCTTTATTTCAAACTTAGCTATGAAGTTGTTACTTACTTTATTTTAAACTTACCTACGAAGCTAGTTGACTTGTATTGACTTCATTATAAGAAAGACCTTCCCATAGAGGAGATGGGGTTTTTCCTGTATCAACAATGGCTAATTAAGAAAAGCCACTTTAGAAACTTAAGCAGCAGTGTTTATGTATTTGCAAAAAAAAAAAAAGTGCATAATATAGACAATTATGATGCTATACAAATTACACCAAATAATCTATTAGGAGTTTTAGTTGGGCCAATTACAAGATTAATAATAATAAAAAAAAGTTTAAATATATATTTAATGAGTTAATTTAGAATATCTAGGCTAAGTAATTTCAAAAAGACTATAACTTCAATCGTGGATGATCAAACTTATAAACCCTCGATATGAAATTAATAACATGGCATGGTGGACTTCACAATAAATTGAATAAATTTCAACCGAATAATATATTATTTTTAGAAAATTCATGAATTGAGCAAAAATCTTTAGAGAAAAATATAATGGAACACTGAATAAATAAAAATATAAATCTATCCGTGAATAATATTAACCGTGGATATAAAATCCATACTAAGTGATTTTTACAAAAAAAAAAAGTAAAAATTATGAGGGATTTTATTGTGATTAGGGGTAAATGCCCTAAATGGATATTAATTCTGGATGAAATAAAAGTAAAGATGTGTAGAGAAGATTTCGTTATTAAGGGCTTTACGGAAACTACTGATGTTAAAAACCAAAACATTGACAGTTTTATAATTATACAGAAAATAGCTCCTCCCCCTTTTTACTTATAAGCTAGCCAAAAATTCCAATAGCAAAAGAAAGGATGAGGCAATGTTTCTATTTCTTTTTTTCTTTTAATTCTTGGTGCGAGTGTGAGTTAATGACAAAGAAAGTGAGGTTTTTGGAAACTGTAACCAGC
>Ga0325411_1009470_pt1 | contig 10402 bp, 3 predicted proteins | sample PopdelMetagenome_13_FD_206181 | JGI IMG/M metagenome (GOLD analysis project Ga0325411, IMG submission 206181) | Populus deltoides microbial communities from Bellville, Georgia, United States - Xylem-PdIQD-R4 | ecosystem: Host-associated > Plants > Phyllosphere > Stem > Wood/Secondary xylem...
AAGTCCCAAGGTTGAAAAAAAGAAATAATCATCTGCTTGACCATCTCAGAAATAAGGATAGATGAATCACTAGTAGTAGAAGATGAAAAACTAACTGTAGCCTGATGATTCCGAGGACGAGGACGAGTAGGGTAGTCTCTGATAATATGTCTTGGCTTCTTGCAATAATTACAATATTTCTTCACACGACGAGTAGCAATATGTCCATATTCCATGTAGCTATAACATTGAACTTTTTGCATGTCTTTATCTTTCCCTTTCACGTGAGCAGCATAATCAATGACTTCAGTGGGTAATTTGTCTTGCTGGAAGGTAGCCTGTGTAGCAAGATGTTGCTCTTCACAAAGTAACTCCCTAAAGCACATATCTAAAGAAGAAAAGGGATCGCGATTCATCAAATTAGACAGAGCAACCTCAAACTCAGGTTGCAATTTTATTTAAAACTGATCTCTTTTGCTATGTTCATGAACCTCCTTGATTACAGCGAGAGAACCATCAGGCATCTTTGCATAAATTATATTAGCAAATTCTTCCTATAAGATCTGAAATCCAGTAAAATGCTCCTGAATGGAGAGATCTTCTTGAGTATAATTTGTAATTTCATACTCCAATTGAAATCATCGAGCCATGTTGTTATGACTATAGACTTTTTTCAGATATTCCCACATATTCTTAGGAGTCCTCAGATGTAGAACAACCAGAATGCTAATAGTGGGTAACATCCAGGTCATGATTCTAGCATCTTTGATCTTTCACTAAGCCAACTTTGAGTCCCCAGTAGGAGTCGGATCACTTCTATCTATGTGGCCCTGTAAATCTTTCCCGTTCCAAATAAATGAAATTGGAACTCCCAGGCAGAATAATTCTTACCCGTGAATAACACCCCCAAGGATTATGAATCACTAGTGGTCATGATACCAAAAAATAACAAGTCCAAAGTCTAGTAATTAAACAACAACTCAGCAAGTCCAAATCACCAAAACAACAACAAATCAACTGTATAAAATTAAGTTCAAACCTTGTAAATGACAACCTAAAAAAGCCCAATCCACTTTGACGTTAGATACGAGCAATAACACCTAAGATTACACTGACAACTATAAGGGGCTACAAAATTTGATTACACTGACAACTAAAAGGGGCTACAAAATTTGCCGACAGTCAAAAAGATCAATGGAATGATCCCAAACCACCCTCCTAGCAAACACTCAACAATGGAATGATCATATCACGAGTCTGTCATACACATGGATCTTATACCTGTCAGTTTCCCATTATCGAGTTTACTTCATTTTGTGGATTTGATGCATAAATTGTCTTTTCTCCAGCAAGTCCATGTAAATGTGCCCGCTGTTGACAGTTTATTGGTTGAATAAGTTACCAAGTAAATGTTCTTCAGGAATAAAGTTTAATGTGTCTTGGTTCTTAGGATTTTGATAGCAAATAAATAAACTCCTACCCTGTTTTGCATCATTTACGCATGTTGCTCAGCTTAGTAGATTGTTCTGATTTCTAATTCTGTTAACTGGAAAGGTTTGATGAGAGCTATTGATATTCTGTTTTCTACTTTTTTGTTATCACCATTCTGCCTTACTAACAATTTACAAATGCTGCTAGATATTCCTTTTCTTCTAATCACATGTTTTTTTAACTTCTGAAAAATATCTGAATCTAACTCTCCTTTTGTCAATTATTAACAGATTCAAGGATTTTGTTCCCGCAAAGTACCACTCTTTGTACGAGCATTATCTTGAAGGAAATGACGATACACTCGGCAATCAGAGCAAGTAATTCTACTCTTTCAGCACGTGACATAATCATTCAGAATAAGGACTCCGCTTGGTTTCATATTTAATTGCCCATTAGTCTTTTAGTAAATATATGATTTGGTTTTATTGTTTTTATGGCAAGTATAGATGCGTAATGCACTGCCTTTTCTTATCATTTTTAACATCTGACGGTGTTTTTTCCTTTCACTTTGTCAATTCCACTCTAAACGCACTACAAATGGTTAAATATCACTTCAAATGTGCATGCGTTAATTCTACTCCATGTATGGAGTGTGATTAACATGAAAGGAGAAGGAATAATCCCACTCAGCTATGGTTTGTTGCCAGTTATAGATGTATTAATATCCTACATGCAGGACTAGTTAACAGGGGGGAAATTTCTAAAGGTCTCTCAATGAAACTAGAGTAGTGTAACAATAGAAATTTAGTTCGTTCTTTAATTCTTGCCTGAAATATGTTCAAGGAGAGTTGAATTTCTATTTCACTTTATATGATGCAGCATAAGCAGTTTGGAGAGAGTTGCCTAATCCCACAATAAAGTTGTGGCAAAGTTGAAAGTTCAGAGCACGGTTGAATTTTGTAAGTTTCTATTTCGATGGTTAGGTATTCCTTATGATTTACAATCAAACTGTCAAGTGATTCATTCTTTCCGATGTACAGTGGTATGCAAGTTTACTTTTAATAACCGTCTCGAGATAAAATGGAGAAAGATAACAAGGATAAAAAAAAAAACAAGATAAAATGAGAGATAAAAAAAGCGAACTATATCTCAGATGCTGTGGCTGTGCGGGTGAGAGAGAAAAAAATAGAGGAATTTCTACAGATACACTTACTTAGTAGGCCATACAGGTTGGGTCGGCTTGAGCAGGTTTTAAACATCCTGACCTGTTACTTGATCAGACCTATGATATTTATTTATTAGGTTTTTATTTTTAATATCCATATTTAACTTTGACCTTCACGGGTGGAGTTGGATTAAATAATATTAACTGTTGTTTTTTTTTTTTTTGTAAATTCCAATTGATTATTATCCAGGCAGAAAAGTTTGAAGTTTTGAGATTTTTTGTAGGCTGGAATGCTGCCTGTATGGAGTCAAGAAACCCTTTCAACCAGCTTTATCAGAGAGGAGTGTATGTGCTTTGCAGCGGAGTTTTGACTAGAAACTAAACAAACCTCCACCGTTGCTTCCTGGTAATTATATTTCCAGAGAATCCGGTCCCGTTGAGGAGCCATATTGATCGGAGACTAGAAGAAAGGTGTCAAGCTATTTACTATTGTATGGTGCTGGTGATTCATCAGAAGCTTTTGGGATCAATTCCATTGTCTTAAAAAATAATAAAAAAAATTAGCCCCCTGATTCCGGGCAGATGTGGAATTAGGTTTTAAACAAAATTTTATTTATTTATTCTTGATAAATCCATGCCATTAAATAGGCGATTCCATAGAAAACAAAATACCAGTAATAATTAATGAAGGCCAAACCGGAGACCCTCTGAAAACCCATCACCAATTCAAGCCTCCCAATTCAAAGCACTGATTTAGGGCATGCATGTGAAATTAATTAATTGGCTAAGGCGCGCTCCTCATATTGAGCCAGCATCCCGTCGTTACTATATGTGCATGCATGTGCACATACAAAAGTGATTGCATGATTATAGGGTTGGATAATAAACTAATTAATTCCTTCTTCCTTGATTTCCATATATAATTCCTAGCTCGCCATGTTACAAGCGCGAAACATGCAGCAGACAATACCATTTTAAACATCCACAAATCTCACCAAAAACTAGAAGAACACAAATTTAAAATCAAATCAAAGTTGTAATTGGTCATATATATATTCATTCATAAATAAAGTATATATGGCTATAGAATATATATTGCATGTGAGGTCTAATTAAGGTGAATAAGGCCAAGAACAGTCTGATTAAAGACTCAATTTCTCTAACCACCCCTTCAATATATAATTCCTTCTTAAACCGACAGATATAACCAAAATCTTACGTTACATTTTCCAATTTCCTCCTCCCCCCTGTTCTTGCAATTCGAGAATGGCGTGATCTGACAGGAACTTTGTCCGGATTCTTGCGCAAACCAACAATGAGGTCCACGAAAGCACTGAGTATGAACTTGTGGGACGTTTTCTCATTCAAGTTCAAGTAACATAGCAAAAGCTCTTCCATGAAATCCCAATCAACCTTCCCGTTATTCTGCAATTTTTCCTCCACCATTTCTTGCATGGACCGCCGAAAATCATCGTAGGGACTTGGAGAGTAGGTTAGCACTGCGATGCAGTCATCTGGTAGCCTAACCTGCTTTGGATCATTTGAAGCAATTGTGGCAGAGTCGTCATTGATGGTGGTGGTTGAGACTGAGGTTAAACTTGAACTTGAACTTGAACCCATGTTCTCGGAGGTGGCAGTTAAGCTGGACCGTGCCACTTCCACAAGTGAACCGGATGATGAGCCCCGCTCCACAAAGAATCGATGGGAGCCACACAGATCCAGTGGTGGATCAATATACCTAGGTGAATCAATTAAAATCTCGTTCATGCTCGGAGCTTGGTCACCTCCTCTAGATCTACGATCACTTTCCTTTTGAAAATTCCCATTGTCATCATTGATATAAAGTGACCTAAAATTCTCAAAAAGGAAGCGATCCACATCAGAGAGTGTTGCCGCGCCACCCTTCTCCTCGTCTTCTTCATCACGACTCTTATTCTGGTTACCAGCTATGGCAAAGGATAGTGTTTTAGGGTGTTTGCACCCTCTTAATATCCAGTTCTTTGAATTTGAGAAAGAATTAGAAGAGGATTGGATATTTTGGGTAGGGTTTTTGATCTTATAGATGTAGTCTTGGAGAGACTTTTGGAGTTTCTTTGGCATATTTTTTTTTTGTTTTTTGGCAAGAAAAAAAATGTGATGATCAGGGTTAGGGTTTAATGGGAAAATGGAGATGGTGGTGGTTTATAAATGAGAAAATTATGGAAGGTAACATTAATAATAATAATAATAAAAAAAACCCACCAGCGTTTCAAATATGCAAATTTTTTAAAGGCGTTAAGTATAATACCCTCAAGAAGAAAAAATAAACGTAGGGTGAAAGAATTTTACAAGAAGAAAAACTGACGGTAATTAAATGCTACTGTTCGAAAAACTAACGGTAATTAAATGCTACTGTTCTTTACCATTGAACTTCCATGCAAGATTTTGAGTATGCATATATGGTTACAAGATTATTTAGGGTTTGATCAATATTTGATTTATTTTATGGGCTGCTGAGTTTTACTGTGATTGATAATTATGTGTTTAAATCAGTAATTGTGAATCTAAAGATGGTAATAAAACCATCTTTCTTGCTTCATTTCGACGTTAATGGCTGGAGTCATGGATTGATTCAGTGTTTGCGGTATGTATTTGGGGCATACCTTCCTGTTAATAAATCTTTGAGGGATTTCCATTCGTGAGTACTTTTTGGGAAAATTCTTACCGGAAGTTTCTGCTATCAGACCAGCTCGACGCACAAAAAACAGGAGGAGAAAGAGATGTCAGGGGAAAACAGTAATTCAATTTTTGGAAATGATTTATATTCAAGCAAAAGCAAACAAAGTTATCATATGCATGCACGACCACTCCACTTATAATTTTATCCAAGGCCTTATTCACCTTCAGCCGACTCTAGCCTGTATATATATAATTTCCTCTTAGAACTTTATAATTTGCATCTTGTAATTTAAATCCCATTAAACTTTATATTTTTTGTCACGACCTAAAACCTGGATCCATGACCGGCAACGTAAGAACAGTGTCATAAAAACACCCCACTTATACCAAGTCTCAAAACATGCATATCATAAAATAAATTATATAAAATTCATAGTGTTTCATAACTTTCAAAATATTTCATCATTAGAATAAAAAAAAGTTCATAATATTTATTACATTGTCAAAATCCGAACTTCATTAAAATAGTGTATTAGTGGAGTGTCTAAAACATCGAATCAAAATTAAAAAGAAAGCCTCGTGGAACAAGTAAGGTATACCAACCAAAACTGAAGAAACAAAAACACTCAATAAAGTCCATATGCTAACAGAAACTAAGAACCTGAAATAATATTAAAAATATAAAGAGGTGAGTTCAACCAACTTAGTGAGAGAATAACATTAACACACATCTTAGATATTAATAGTTTGCAAGTTGATATATCTTGATATAAATATACATACTAAGCATATTAAAATAAAGTAGTGAAATACATGTTAGAGATCAGATGACACCCGAAGATGATCAAATAACACCCGAAGGTGACCATTGTAGGAGGATCAGTCGTGAAAGGCCGATGCTTCTCTCACCAGTCAGGTTTACAAAATACTATATACATATGGACTAACTACTCTCCGTTAGTATGGAGCAACTAATAAGTCTAATATCAAGACATAGTAGATATTCGCATAATTATTAAAGCAATGTATATCATATCAAATAGAGTTTTAGTTCAACATAATAGGAGTGCAAATTTAAGAATTGATGAGTATTAGAAAAATAAAGCAAAATATATAAATATTCAAGAAATTAATTAGTTGTACTCATTATATAATCAACATACACATTTATTTATATTACATGCATATTAAAGATTATCCCATTCACCTGGAAAAAAAAAAAGGCAAACGGATACAGAACTGGAGACTATTAAAGATTGTTAGGAGGAATGTCAACAGAACCTATAACGGATACGAAAAACATTAAAAAATGACTCAAAGCAAAATAACATAAAAGACTAAAACTCTAAACTTATAGACCAAATCATAATTATAAAATCGAATTAATTCACTCGATCGATTCCGAACATAATCCAAACTAATCGAACCTAATAAACCCGATTAACCGCCACTATAGGGTCAACCGGTCGACCACTACACAAACCAACTAGTCAACCAGCAGTAACAAGTGAATTGGTCAACCAATTTAGACCAACCAGTTGACCGGTTGGTTAGAATGTCCAGAATCCCAACTTGTTAAACTAGAATCCAAAAACAGACAACTTGTTCTTCTAAAACCCATCATTATAGTCATCAAATCAGTTTTTTAAAGCCAAATAACATCATAATACTTCAATTATAACTCCTAGATCATGAAATCATCAAAATCATATCAAAAACCCAACCTTCTTCAATCATTCTATAACCAAACCATGAACGAAAAGCAACACAAGAGGAGATCACTTACCATACTTCAAGCTTTCTTGAACAAAAAAAATTATGTTTAAAAACATACTGAAATCCTTTGCATGCAGGAGAGGAGATCACGACAGGGGGGAAGAAAAAGAGGGAAAAGAGAAAAAAAAAACTCTCTTGCAACACTCTTAATTACCTAGGTTAGTTTAAGTGGGTTTGGGCTGATTTGAGCTTGGGTTTGGGCTGGTTTGGGTCTTACAACACTCCCTCCATTATACAAAATTTGTCATCGAATTTAAACTTTTAGAAAAGAAGTCTTACCATCGAGATTGAACAAATATAGATACTTGTTGCCCATGTTCTCCTCAAGCTCCCACTTCGTCTCTTCACGTGGGTGGTCACTCCACACAACCTTCACCAATGCAATATCTTTCGACCGAAGCTTCCTAACTTGTTGATCCACTATTTCCACCGATTGGACTTCGTATGCCATATCATCCCTCAGCTCGACCAATTGAACCTCCAACACATAAGATGGAACAGGAAAATACTTCCTCAACATTGAAATATGAAACTCCGAATGTATGAAGGATAGATTAGGCGGCAAGACAGACTTATATGCCACTGCCCCTTCTCTTTCCAAAATATCAAAACCCTAACATTCTTCAATCCTTCTATAAACAAATCATAAATGAAAAATAAACACAAGAGAAGATCACTTGTTCTTCAACCATTCTTGAACCAAAAATTTAAGTTTGAAAGCAAACTGAAATCCTTTGCATGCAAGAGAGGAGGTCTCGACAAGGGGAAAGAAAAAGAAGAAAAAGAGAAAACAAAACTCTCTTGCAACACTCTTAATTATATAGGTTAGTTTAGGTAGGTTAGGCTGACTTGAACTTGGATTCAGACTAAAGTTTGGCCTTGCATTTTTCATCCATAAAAGCTGGCCATACATCATCATTTCACTACAACATTTAACAGTTTTACCGATGGATTTTTTTCGTCGGCGTAAGACATATATTCCATCGGTAATTAATTTACCAACGAAATCATCGACAGAAATGCTCCGTCGGTAAATCTTTCTTGTCCGTCGGTAAATCTGTTAGTAATAAAAAAATATTACCCGCTTCATTCCATCGGTATATCCCTCGAAAAATACCATCAGTAATTACGTCGGTAATTATTTAAAAACATTTTAAAAAAATCCATTTTATAAAATTATAAAATAATTAAATTAACATAAATCAACACTCTATAATATATACTCAAAATGCTTGGAAAAAAAGGAAGAAAATCAACTCAAATAAATTTGCAACAAATGAATAAAATGAAAAAATAAATTCAACTAAAAAAAATTCATATGAAAAAAATAAAGTTGCGATTGCTAAAAATTTTAAAATCCTACAAATAAATCAACTAAAAATTGATATCATATGAAAAAAAATCTCACAACAATATTCATACAATTATTAAGAACAAAAACAATTAAAAATAAAATAAAAAACAAATATAGTGAAAAAATCATGAATAAAGAAGAAAAAAGAAAAATCTTACCTTAATGTAGTTGCAAGTGAAGCTAAGGAGAGAAAAAAAAACATTTCGTAAAGCATATTAATTTTAAAAAAACCAAGAGGATAAAAGAAGAAAGATGAAGAAGACATACCTGAGCACGGAGGAGAAGAGGAGGAGATGAGGAGAGAAGAGAAAAGAAATAGATATTGATTTTTTTTTTTACATATAGGGAAGAAGAAGAAGTAGTAGTAGTAGTAGAAGAAGAAAAATAAGAAATGAGTCTGTCTCTTGTTAAATAAGGGATTCAGGCCTTTTATTGCGGCACGTTAGCGACGGTTTTACCGACGGATAATTAAATATTAATATTTTTTAATTATTTCATTGGTAATATTTAATTTAAATTTTTAATTTCATAAAATTTTTTCAGAAACCGCCAACAATCACCGACGATTTTTCAATCCGTCAGTGATTCCGTTTGTAATATTTAAATGAAAATTGTAAATTAATTGAATTTTTTCAAAAAACCGCCAAATAACATCGACGACTTTTCAATCCATCGGTGATTTTGTCCGTAAAGAACAACAATTAACAGTGCAATTAGAAAGTGAACAGTTCTGGAGCTCTCTGGAAAATACCAATGGAATTTTCCATCGGTGATTCTTTTTATAATTGACATGATGAACAATGTTCACAGTTTACCAATGATTTTACCGATGGATTTTATCGACGGAAATTCCGTTAGTAAAAATGACATGTAATCATTATTTTTACTTTGTTTTAATTTTTTTCTCATTGTAATTCCTTCGAAAATTTAGCGACAAAAATATTCCCTCAATATTTTTATTTGTATTTATTAATTTTCTATAGTGTTTCAGCAATAATTACTAGTCATTCAGTTTTATTTTCCCGCAATTCTAACATTCATTTAAGAATGGGAAAATGAGAGTATTTTTTATTTTAGTCATGGGTAGGGCAGCCTGCCCTCTGTTTGAGTATGGATTCAATTCAAGTTAAGCACCCCGCACCAGCCCGCTGCTAGGACATCAACCCACTCTAAATTTTTTTGAAGAATTAATTACAAATTAGTCCTTTAATGAAGCTAATTAATTAGTTCTTAATTAAGGTTTCAAAATCTTTGAATTTGTTGCCTGCATTTTAAGATTTATTTATAACTCAGTCCTTTCATCGACTCCATGTTATTTTGTAATTACCTTTGTTTTCTTCTTTTAAGAGACTAAGTTTTGGTGCGTGCAAAAGCGCGTATATTTTATGGTATTTTGTTTTTATATTTTTAATATATTATTTTGGATTATTTATAAGTAAATATTTTGAGAATTTATTAAATTAATTTTTTTTATTTTAATAGAAAATATTATTTTCATCATATGTTATAAGAAAACTCTAAATATTTCTTGCAAAAACAGAAGAAATTCACTTTTTACTTGTTTTAATTAAGAAACTAAAAAATAATTTCGAAATTTATTTATTTTAAAAACAGAAGAAATAAAAAGAATTAAATAGTTTCACTATTTATTTATTTTAATTAAGAAACTAAAACATTACTTCGAAATAGCTTTATAAAATTTAAGTTAGTTTAAAATATCTTATGAATATAAGAGTTATTGAGCTATCAAAATATAAATATGATATGCTAGGATCTCTAACTCGTAATAATTAAATATGATTATATATTAAAATATAAATATTTTCTGTAAAAAATAAAGATTTAATTTAATAATCTGATGAACTTTGATGTAGTTTCATTACTTTTGGATTAAAACATTATTGGTTTTTTGAGGCTTCTTTTTAAGCATTTTTAGAGTTTTCACAGATAAAAAAAAGTGATAATAGTATATAGGTTAAGAGTGGTTTAAGTGGCTTATTTTATATTATTTAAGTTTTTATATGGTTAATAAATAAAAA
>Ga0325411_1009471_pt1 | contig 10402 bp, 4 predicted proteins | sample PopdelMetagenome_13_FD_206181 | JGI IMG/M metagenome (GOLD analysis project Ga0325411, IMG submission 206181) | Populus deltoides microbial communities from Bellville, Georgia, United States - Xylem-PdIQD-R4 | ecosystem: Host-associated > Plants > Phyllosphere > Stem > Wood/Secondary xylem...
TTCTTCTCATAACAATTGTTACAACAATAGGCTCCAAGTTGGGTTGCGACTGTTACAAGAATAGGTTTTAACCCTTGAATTGATGAATTGACTTGAGCTTATTGAGTTTTTTTTTTCAAAAAATAATGTCATTTAAAACAAAAAAAATTAATTGTTGACCGAGCTTCCAGATTTTAATCGAATCACTTGAATTTGATTAAATCAACTTCCAATACACTTTAAAAACAAACTCGAACGAGCTATAATGGCCATCAAGCAGGGTCGAGTTTGATAATTATGTTCATAACATAGATTTGCAACACACAAAATGAAAAACTATACTTTGATCTTTTAATTATATAATTGTGTGATTGATCATATTGAAAAAACAAGTAGATATCCCGAAAAATAAAGTTGTGTTAGCCACCAAGACTATAATATCTCTCGTAAATTATCTAGATTTGAACATATAATACACAGTCTAGCTGAGATAAAAAAAAAAAAACTTGTAAATTTGTTAATTAGAGTACTAAATAAAATTGATAATTTAAAAATAAATGTAATTGAAAGACATTAAAAAATTATAATATAAATTTTACAAGCATAAGAACATTAACAATTAGAGTTAATAAACAAAATAAAACATTGGAGAGAATTCAAAGGAAAAGAAACATTTATTGTTGAAGGCAACACTTTATAAATATAGTTATCAAATTTAGAATCCTAAAGAAAACATACTCCTCTGGAAAATTGAAAATGAACAGTGTATTAAGCATAGCTTACATACAAGGATCATAGATCTAGTTAATAGATCAGGTTTACCTGTGGAAATAAAAAGAATTATAGTATAATATTTAATACTTAGAGCCTGTGATTAAAAATAAAAACATAACAAAAAGACAAGATAAGCTAGAAAAAAAAAAAAAATCAATGGTCACGATACATCGTGTCATAGAATTTTGTGAAACATTTGTATCACTTTCCTTATACCTGAGAAACTCTAAATATACAATGTTGTTGTCAATAATCACACTACGGTTTGATTGAGAGTATAATTATAATTATTTTTTAAAGTATTTTTTATACTAAAATGTATTAAAATAATATATTTTTTATTTTTTAAAAATAATTTTGAGATCAGCATGTAAAAACGATCCAGAACACAAAAAAAATTAAATTTTTTTGGAAACACGGGTACAACCACGTTTCCAAATACTCACTGAATCAGATGGGATACGTGGACAAAGGTTGTTGGTGTAATAAATCTTAGTGGAAATATTACTAGGTTTGATGAATAAATTGGCTAAGTTATTGCCTAAGTTATTAATATTTATAGTAACTTCAATAAGGTAGAAGACTAACTATGTGGTGATGGATATTAATATCAAATAGTAAGTTAGTAGGCATTCATGATTAAATTACTAGCTTTTGAAACGCAGAAACAAACAGGCACTAAGAAAAACTCTAAATGGTCTCATATATATACCTATTTTTAATAGTAATAGGTCAAAATCATAATCCTTAAAAAGAAAAAAAAATCTTAATAAATAATTATATAGTTAATATAGGAATTCCTAAATTAAATAAAAACCATTAATGATAATATTTATTTATATTATTTTATTTTAAATAATTCTATTACTAATCTTTTATGTATTTTGATGTTCCTAACCATCCACTCATTTTTATTTTTACTCAATTGCTCGGCAGCATTACAGTAATATATGTGTGTTTACACACACACAATAATAAAAATTCACTAAGGTTGATTCTTTGAGCCCGCTTTCAAACCAGTATGACTAATCAATTAATTTTACTAAATGAAAAAATCTTCTTTATTATAGAAAATTTTAACTTTTCTAAAAAAATTCTACATCAATCCTTTTAAGATGTAAGGAATTTGTTGCCAAGTTTAAATTAGCCTGCTTTCAAGCCAGTATTACTAATCAATCAATTTTACTAAATGAAAAAATCTTCTTTATTATAGAAAATTTTAACTTTTCTAAAAAAATTCTACATCAATCCTTTTAAGATGTAAGGAATTTGTTGCCAAGTTTAAATTATTTTCCCCCATACTCGTGAATATTCACTACTAGAAAATTAAAATTAAAAATAAAAAAACAAAAACAAATACACCACGATAAATATTTCATCATGGTTTATCGATGAGAAACCGATGAGAACTGTGATAAAACATTTTGCCAGTAGCTTAAGACAAAAAACAGAGACAAAAAAAATCATCGACAATTCTATCGACATTAATGACATGTGACGAAAATCTCATTGATGATATTAAGAGAAGTTCAAACCCAACAGTCCTCTCCACAACACATTTCATCTTCTTCTTTCGAAAGAATCAACAACCCTTTCACTCAAAAATTCTAACGGTCACCTTCACAAGCTCCACAAATCCGACCACCACAACTTCCTAACACTGACACAACATCTCTTCAAATGCCTAAGCTTCTCTCCTTTTATTCCATTTCTCATCCACCAAGTAAGCAAACCCACTCATTTATATTTTAAGTTAATTTATTAAAATTTGTTTGTAATATTTATAGTTTTCATGAATATTTAAGTATTTTATTTGTTTTATAATGATAATTTTGTTGTATTAATATATGATATGTATTTTAGGGTTTGTTTAAGATTTGGAGGAAATGGATGTAATTTGTCACTTGATAAAATTGAGTGTAATTTTGTTACTTAGATGTGTTAGAATTGATGAAATAACTAGTAATTTAATGGATACCAATTATTTTTTTTGTCAATTTTATGGTTATATTGAAAATTTAAGGGGAAATAATTTTGTGTGGAATTGATAAAAATTAAAGGTATTCATTTCGGTTCAATAAGTTTAAATTGAAGAAATTATAGATAATTAGATGGGTACAATTAATTTTAGTAAATTTAGAATTTTATTGAAATTTTATGATTTAGTTAAATTAATGTGTAATTGATAATAATTAGAGTAATAATTGGTTTTATTTATTCTTGAACTGAATAAATAATGAGTAGTTAGTTTTGTAACAATTATTTTTTTGTCAATTTTATGGTTTAGGTAAAAATTTAAGGAAATTTGATTTTGTGTGGAACTGATAACAATTAAGGATTAATTATGTTTCAACTTTTGAAGTGTTTGATAATTATTGGATTATGAATTATATTTTTCTATATTGAAAGAATTGAGTTAATTTGCGATTAAAGAAATGGTGGATGATTAAGTAATTATTTGGTTTGAATTGGTTAATTGTGATTTATTTTTAATAAATAGTTGAATTTGTTATATTTATATTTGTTGGATAATTCTTTTGTATATTTTTATAATTTATGTTTATTCTCTCTTTTTAGGTACCATGTTTTCAAGAAAAAACAAGTTCAAGTTCAACAAGAATGCTCTACTTCATCAAGTAGTAGTATCAATGATTATGCCATGAATCCATGGGAGGATTATGAAGAGAAACTTAATATAAAAGTTAACGACTAAGGCTCAACCATTGAGAATAAATCAAGGATTTTGTCATTATAGAGCCCACTATAAGAGACTAGTTAACAGAATAGAAGGGTGACCTCTCAATGTAAATGTTTTGTCTCATAATGTTTTGTTTTTAAGTTATTTTAAGTTTTATAAATATATGAAAATGTCTTCCTTAAATTAATTTTTAGGTTTACCAATGTTGAAGTTGCTTCATCATATCTACGATGAAGTGGTCATTTGAAGAACCATTGTTTTAATAAAGTCAATTTGGTAACTGTCATGAATGGATGTATAGGATAGATGCTTTGCGAAGAAAGTTTAAGGTTAGATAAATAATTTCATATTTGAGTAACTAGTTTTTAAAATTATGAAAACTAATTCATGTATTAAATCAATTAAGAGATTTTTTTTAATCGAATAACAAAATCGAGGCGCTTGTGAGGAGAGTATTGAAAAACCAAAATGCAACTAGGTAAGTTTAAAGAGCCAAGATTCAATATTTTCTTATAATTAAATGTTATTTTAATGTTATATTATTCAAAACCTATTTTTTATTAGTTGTATCAGGTTATATGGTTTTTGGTATGATGCATGCAAGAGCAATAAAGAAAGCCACTTAGAATGACATAGAGATATGGAAAAATTATAAACCAAAGTATGTCACATACCATAATTGGACAATGTTTCTTGAATTTGTGGTATTAGAAAGTTTTACAAAGCGCTCAAAATTTGATAAACACAATCAAAATAAAGAAACTCATAGTTCGATAAACAAGCATAATGGAGGAGTGATTTTGTTTAACCATCATGCAAAATGCCTAGTAAAAGTTTATTGTGATATATTTTATTATTATTATTGAATTTTTAATTATGTGTTTATTAGTGAGACTTCTAACAAACTATTTAATTTACAGGAAAAACAATTGCATTGATAACTGACTCCAATGCAGTTATATGATTAAATTGATATAAAAAATGGGGATATGGAGAAAAGGTGTGTCAATAAAAGAGTGGAAGTGTTCATTGTAAGTGTTTTGATAGTCATCATTAATTTAAGATTATTTATTCGCATCAATAATATAAAATGTAACTGAAATTCAAAAATTAATTTTTTTTATAGAAGAGATATAATGCTAATATGGTTGAAAAATTTGTCAAAGACACTTCCACCAATCCTCCTCATGATCCTCAAATGTGGTTGGAGGTTGCCACAAGTGATAGACCCAATAAAAATTGGATTTATCCTCCTGCTTTCGAACCTTCTGGTTCAATCTTTTCCTTCTCGTCCACCTTTTCTTTCAGCACCTCAAATATGATGTACCATGTGTACTTCACCTTGTTGATCTTATTGTACTTTAATTGGAATTTGAGTAGTTTTCTATCGGTATTTTTTATTATTCTTTTCTACTTTTTTTTTTACATGTTTGTGTATGGAATTCTATCTATCTTATTGTTGTGCACTATTTATATGAATTTTCTAATTAAATCTTCCAACTATGAAAACTTATAGTTCTTCCTATTTAGCATTATTCATTTTGAAATTTATATAAGTCAATTTTTGGAGATGAATTTACATTATTTGTGATTGAAGATTGTTATGGGTATACTTCACCTTCGATGCTTTTTGTCATGGGTTTATTGTATATAAATTTGCACTATTTATGGGCGTGGATTTATTACAAGTAAGAAATTATTGTCTTAGGGATCATAAAAAAAAATCTCCAATGGAATGGAATCGCATATGAAATCAATATTTTATTGACATTTCTGTCAAAAATTCCATCAAAATATTCCAACCCACTTAGAAACTTTTGGTAAATCTTACAGAATGTGTAGTAACTCGGTGATGGGATCGCTGATGAAATTTTATATTAGAAAAATAAATGGCAATGGAATTACTGATAGAAAATTGGCAATAAAAGCTTATTTTTAAGTGTGAATATTCCATTAGTATTGGAAAATACCGATGAAATTGTTAATGAAATGAAAAATCTAACGAGTTATTTTTTTACAGTAGTATTCCATCACTGTTTTTGTTGGCATTTTTCAATGCCGATGGGATATTCCCTATAGATGGATGAAATATATCATCGTTATTTTTTAATTTTCTAGTAGTGATCCAATCAAAACTTTTTCTTCAATGTTATACATGTTAAGGAGATGCACTATGAAAACCAAGTATTTAAGAAGTGAATTTAGACAATATATAAAGCATGCTTTACTTACTTCGTTCTCTAAGTTTGGGTTGAAACTTCTCTTTTTATTAGGCAAACAAATCTATGCCACAATGCACATTTTGATTGCTTCTTTAATATTAACAGAGGAAAACATAAGTGAAAATTGTCAATAAGTTCATTAATGGAGATTATCCTTGAAATACCAAAAGTCTGAATGAAATAGAAACACTTTTGAGCACCTAAACTTTGAATTTTGAAATTCAAAGGAAATTTTGGAACACCTCCCTTTTGTATTGTTTCTCTTATTTTGTCCCACCTTTGTTGAACTATCTTTAATCAATTCTTAGGTGGTTAAGTATTGGTTTTACCACTAGATGCATTGAGACATGAGAAGTTATTCCCTTGATTATAAGATCATAATAGATCTTTAGGAAGTTTGATGTAGTATATAAGAGAGTTTTCCCCGCAGATAGCATTTATTTTAAATAGAGTGACATTTTATTTTCTGTTGCTAGTTGCAATGGATGTTAAAATAAAATTCTTGGGTAGCAACCATATATTATGACATGAGATTGATCCTTTAAATCAAGAATATGATTATTAACATGGTTCGAGAGTTGCCTATGTTCACAAAGCTAATAATTTTACTAGATAGAGAAAAAAACTATAATTTATAACAATGAAGAAGAAGAAGACTTCTCTAAACTGAACTTTAAGATTTTTTTAATTCCTCACTTCTCTCTTACTTTAAGTGTATTATTGTTATATGCTTTTCTACTCTTATAAATCTCTATTTATAATTGAAATAAGGAACATTCATCCTATTTTCATCAGTGACTTCTCCTAGTAATTTGGAAAACAAACCATAAAAAATCTTCCCTCATTTCCATCCTAATTTGCAGCACTAAAATATTCCTTTCTTTTCTAACTTGATTTGTAGATGGATGTGTGCTTCTTTTTGTCTCCATACACAACAATCTCTTACTTGAAGACAAACGACACCATGTTTATCTTTTAACCTTAAAAACCTACTAAAGTTTTACATAACTTTAGTTTGTAAAGTATAATTCTTTTATTTAACATGTCTGCTAGATTTTTGCTTTCATAAAACTTTCCAAGCATCAATTATTCATCATCATGAAGATTTTTGATAAAGTGATATATAATTTGAATATGCTTAGTTCTGGAGTGGAATGCGGGATTTTTATCAAGAAAATTGCACTTTAACTATCATTGTAAAGAGTACTCTTCTCATTATCTTTACACAATTCTTTCAAGAAACTATATAACCATATCATCTCTTTTATATATTATGATACTACAATATACTCAGCTTTTATGATTGAAAAAGAAATAGTCTTCTACAAAGTAGAACTCTAGGAGACAGTCATACCACCTAAAGTGTACATAAACCATGTAATACTCTTTCTACTATTAACATTAACTAGCTGTGAAACTAAGACAAGTATCAGAGGAACCTTTAAAGTATGTCATAATCTATTTCATCGTCTTTCAATGTTGTCTTCTTGGGTTGCTCATGTATCAGCCCGTAATTTCTACTACATGGGAGATGTCTACTTTGGTACAAACCTAATATACATCAGAGAACCAATAATTGAGGTAAAAAGGACCTTAGCCATGTAATCACATTCTTGTTTAGTTTACGATGACTAATCCTTAGTGAGTCTTAAATGACTTTCTAGAGGTGTACTCACAAGTTTAAAATTATTTATATTAAATATGCTAAGAACCATTTTTATATAGTTTTTTTAATGAAAGCTTTACTATGCCTTCAACTCTTTCCCAAATAATTTTTGTGCCAAGAATTTCATTTGCAGCTCCCAAATCCTTAATCCTAAACTACTTTGAAAATTATTTGTTCATGTTGTTAATCTTTTTAATTCTTAACACAGAATAACCATATCATCCATATATAATAATAGGATGATATCAAAGTTGTTAAAATGCTTGACACAATAATAGTGATTTGTCTAACATCTAATATACATATAACTACTTATGAAGTTGTCAAACTTATTGTACAACTATCTTAGAAATTGCTTCAAATTCTATAAATTTTTTTTTAGTTTACAAATAAGACTCTCCTTTTCTTTTACTTTGAATCCCTTTTATTGATGCATATAAATGTTTTTTCTCTCAAAATCACCATGAAGGAATTTTTTTTTGCCATCTAGCTATTAAAGATGCAAGTTTTTTCCAACCATTATCCTTAGAACTAGTCTTAGTTATGTAAGCTTCACAACTAGAGAAAATATATTAGAGTAATTAATACCTTTTTCACAATAAGTTTAGCCTTGAACCATTTATTGTCGTCATGTTTGGTCTTCACCTTATAAACTCACTTATTGTGCAAATTGTTCTTTTTTACAGATAGTTCGATTAGCTCCTATGTTTGATTTCTTAACAGGGAATCTATCTCATATTTCATAGCTAACTCTCACTTACTTGATTTTTTATCTTGCAAGGTTTCTTTATAGGTTTATGGTTTAGAAGTATCAGTTAGCAAAATATAATTTAGAGAGAGTATGAGTTGTTATAGAGGTTTCACTATTGTAGAAGGCATATGAGCATAAACAACATGTTCATATAGTCTTGCATCTATTATTGGAAAAATGAGTTAAAATGTGTTTGATTCTTTCTATAAATCATTCTAGTTTTTACTTTCCACTGCTATCTCATAAAGAGCATCCTAACTTATAACTCAAACTTTTATAGATTTGTATTAGTTGCATATGTTTCTACACTAATTTTATCTTTATATAAAGCTTTATTATTAAACATCACATTTTTATTTTTTATTATCTTCTTATTCTAATCATTTCAAAACCAGAATCTAAATGGCTTATCACAATAAGCAATAAAGAAACATTTCTTAGATTTGGCATCAAGTTTATTATGAGAATCAAAATTGACCTAAACATAAGAAGAACACCTAAAAAACTTTAGGTGAGAAAGTTGTACATCTTTTCCTCTTTATATTTTCTCAATTAATTTATATTCTAACGGAACTGATAGTCCACAATTGATCAAGTAGACTATAACTACATCAGCCTAGAATATTGAAGGTAACCCAAAATATAACCTCATATTTTTGGCATGTTCATTGATGATCATGTTCATGTATTAGACAACACCATTATAATATAGTGTGTCTGGAATGGTCTTCTTTATCCTAATACCATTAGTAGCTTAGTATATTTTAAGGCTTCTATTATTAGACTACAAGAATTTTAACTTAAAGTTTGTTATTATTTTAACCATGGCCTTTTATTTTTTTAATGTATCAGACACATCATATTTATTTCTCAAGAAGTAAAGTCATACCTTTCCGTTGAAGTCATTGATAAGGGTAATATAATACCAAAAGCCTCTAAAAGATGCCAATAGAGATTGCCCTCGTAAACTTTTATGTACTAGTTCCATCTTTTTTAATCTCAGTCTTTATCGCCTTTCATAAAGTTAAATTTCTTCTACTTTTCTAGAATATAGCTTTCACATATGTACATAAAACTAATTTCAGCTTTGGTAGATTTTCTATTGACAGAATAACTTATCCCCTTCTAACTTCAATAATAATAATGATATTTTTTAACCTCAGATTATATATAAAATACTAGTTTTGTTATCTTATACCGATCAAGTTGTCCTAAAAAATTAGATTTTTTTTTAGTTAAAAAAACACATCTCACTTGCTGCAAATCTCATATGGAATCATTTGGCAACTTGATTTTCACATCTTCAAAGCCTATAACATTCAATAGTTATCTATCAAGCAGGAATACAACACCATAATCACTAGTAATTATTTCTTAGTTTCCATATAATATTTTTAAATGCTATGCTTAGGCTCAAAACAATTTGTGAGTGAAGGAGTGAGTGTGAACATAAAACACCTTTTATGAATCTTTCTTTGTTTTGTTTTTTTTTTTTTTCCCTTTATAGTTCACCCATGACATTAGCATATGCCTTACTTAAATCATCAAGCAATTTAAAATGTTATTAATGATTATCACTTGACTTTAGTCGCTATGCAGTTGTGGATAGGAAAAAGAAAAAAAGAAAGTTTTACAGCATGGAAAGCTATACTAGCATAAATATGGTGAACAGAACAACTCTTAATCGTTAATAAAAATTACTCCCTGCGAACGAGCGGGGTTAAAAGCTAAGTAATAACCTTAAAAATTTAATTATGTATTTACAAATAATATCGCACCTACTTATCTTCACCGAAACCTAATTCAAAAAAATAAAATAAAAAATTGCATGCTATTGTCCGTAGCATTTGCTTGGATGTTTTTGAGAGTGGGATGGTAGCTATTTTTTAAAGTGTTTTTTTATTTAAAAATATATTAAAATAAAATTTTTTTATTTTTAAAAAATTATTTTTGATATTAACACATCAAAATGATCCGAAAATATAAAAAATAATTTTAAACAAAAAAAAGAAAAATTTCAAAATTTAATCAATCCCCGTTTGGAATGCAATGCCAAATAGGATGCCCTCGTCTGATGTTGCGTTTCAAACATAGTTATTAAACCCGGCCGGTGATTAACCCGGTTAAGGAGCCGGGTTCTGGGTTTTATGGATCAACCCAGAAAAATTAAAAAAAATATATATATATATATATATATATATATATATATTAAAGTTTTAATATTTTATATGAAAAAATTAAGAAAAAATTCATGTGAATATAGACTATATATATTATAAATAATAAAGTTTTAAAAAATATTTTTATTTTTT
>Ga0325411_1009473_pt1 | contig 10396 bp, 6 predicted proteins | sample PopdelMetagenome_13_FD_206181 | JGI IMG/M metagenome (GOLD analysis project Ga0325411, IMG submission 206181) | Populus deltoides microbial communities from Bellville, Georgia, United States - Xylem-PdIQD-R4 | ecosystem: Host-associated > Plants > Phyllosphere > Stem > Wood/Secondary xylem...
TACGCATGAAAATCTTATAAAATTCTTACATATGATCATTATTAGCTACCCAGGGACCACCTTAAGCAATGCACATGAACTTACTTTGTCTTCTCTTCTCCAGATAAATGTATGGCGCGCATCTGTTGATGGGGCTCCTATCCTGAAACTAGGAGATTCCTCGGTGTATCTAGTCTTTTTTTCTTTACAAAGATAGCCGAATTATATATATTTGTGTATATATATCTAATTCCATGTGATCAAACTGCATGAATTGGTTTTTTTTAAGAGAACTCAACTATTTTTTTTTTGTAAAAAATATATTAATTTTAGATGAAAAGACTCGGATTGAAGATTTTTTTATAGAATGAAACCCTAATTATAAACAATTCCTCCAAGACCGAACTAAAATCATGCTTTATGATTGGAGGGTTATTATCTTTTTTCTCTTTGAATTCCAAGACTATTATATCACAATTATCTTAACTAAGTCAACCTATTTGACAGCCTCGTCTGCCTCACAGCTCAATTATGCAAACAATATGGGCCACGTCAAGAGACAGGCTTTCTTCCAATAAGATTTTGTAAATATTTATCTTAGAAATTAATTATATCTGTGATTTAGAATCTCTTTGGATTCTTTTCTGAACTCTGTATCTGCGTACTTAACCACCTATCCACCACAATATTTTCAACCAAGACAAGTATATGGCATGGTTGTTGTTAAACCTACATAATTTGCCTCACCAGTCGGCCCTGTGTTCTGATAATTTGGAGACTAATTCGTGTTGTATTTTATTTTAATCTGTTTTTTACATTAAAGTAGCTGAATTTGGTGGATGCCCGATAAGTTAATTTACAACCAAATTAACTCAATCAAATTTAACCGAGTCAAAATCAAAATTAAAGAATTTATATAAAAAACTAAACTAAAAATGAATCGATAACCCACAAATTAACTCAATAACTCGATTATCTAGGATCTAAACTGAGTTAGATTATGGACCGCGTCTAATCTATGTTCAATGGTTTGTTTTTGTTGGGTGGTAAATAAAAAGCTTCATCTCTACGAGTACCTACATGCAAGTTCATTCCTGCATCAGGTTTCAGCCTTTTGAATGGCCAATGTGCAAGGAACATGGATCCTGCCTTTCGGCAATCCACTACATTACAAATCCTTGATAACGAGATTTACAACTTATGCACAAACAGCCCAGATCTTAACCTTTTTCTGAGTGTTAAAAACCGAACTCAATTTATTTATACCACCAATGGCACATCAAATAAAATAATTTATCTCGAACAAACAGATTTGACTGCTATATGTGCTTTTTTGTGGGGGTATGCTGTATATGAACTTGAACCTAGTTAGAACATCTAATATGCTCTTTGGGTCTTGGTGGTGTTGTTCCAAAACCTAAGATCCAGGGTTCAAGCGTGCTTGATTTCACATATAATCAGATGATACTGGTAAGAAAGCAATCCACATGTTTGAGGCACAAATGCACAGAACCAGCTTGAGGGGAATGGATGGCTATAGCCTCTTTAAACGCCAACTACACCATACCACCTGAAAGTCTGAAACTTTAAAGTTGACTTGAGATGAAGTTCACTTTTATTTTGCAAAAAATACTCTTCCAAGAAAAACAATTATAGAAAATATCTTCCTATAAAATAAGTTATTTATTATTATTTGAATGTCTCAAGGAAAATATTTCTATGTGAAATAAATTATATTTACTTCATGGTTTTTGAATAATAATAATAAGATAATGTTTATAGTTAAGATGGTATCGATGGTGATGGTGGCAGCCATGATGATTAGTAACAAAATTATTATATTTAGAAGTGTAGTTGTAGTTGTTTTTTAAAGTATTTTTCACTCAAAAATATATCAAGATAATTTTTTTTTATTTTTTAAAAATTATTTTTGATATCGACGTATTAAAATAATCTAAAAACATTAAAAAATATTAATTTAAAATAAATAAAAAAAAAATTAATTTTTTTAAAACGCCAAAAACAAATGGGGGTATCGAGAAGTGTTAAAGAATGAGGAGAAGCAACTATAAATTCTTGCAGTAGTCTTGAGAGATGATAGAACCTTCTCATTTTCCACTATACTTTGTAGCAAAGATACAAACAGATGGCAGACGAAATCATTTTGCATTGCACGAATGAAAGCAACCAAGGAGCAAGGAAATATGAAAGAAATCGATGAATCAATTCCTTTTCTTCTGTTTTTGGTCTGGATAAGCACAACATTAATTTCAAACGTGGGCATCCGACTCTATCCAAAACACTCAGCCGCACCAATTAATGAACCCTAAATATCAAAAATTAAGGAAAAATGAACTGAAAAACTTATTCTCTGAATCGGACTATATATATGTTACAGATTCTATTGAAGGATTGCTGATCTACCTGCTAACTAGAACTGAGATGTGGGCCATACAAGAATGAAAAGCCAATGATACAACCATCAACACTTATTCAATTGTACATCACTTGGGAGAAATCTGAGCCGACTACATTGTTTTAACTTGGCAACCGCTGCCTGTGAGTTACCGAGCATAAGATCAACGTAAACTGCTGTCAGAGTAGCTTCTGGACGATTAGGTACGAGGGATAAAGCTTGTGTCACGAAATGGTAGGCTCGCTCAAGATCACCCTGTGCTGCATACATGGCTGCAAAATTTGCGTAAAGGGTTCCGCGTGCCTCTTCAGGATTGAGGAACACGATACCTTGTGATTCATCAGGGGAGGAATTCTTTGCAGTGATTGATCCTCCATTTAACTCTTCATAATCAAAAGCTTTTTCCACTCGCCATTGCACATAGTCATCCTGGCTAAAGGGCAACTCCACATTATTTCCTCCAGACAAATAAATTGACAAATGCTCAGCAGCTTCCTTGGGCTTGTTCAGCAAGCAGAGAGCCTCAGCTGCATACACATGACCCAGAAAAATATAAATTCTCGAACATACTGGAAGTTCCAAGAGAGACCTTGCATTTGACAAGGCCTTCTCAGGATTTTCCAATTCCAACTCTACATATGCTAAGTTAGCGAGAAGCGCTTGCTTGATCATCTGATTTTCTCTCCTGCGAATATCTTCATGGAAAGAGATAGAGTTCTGCATGATCTCCTGACTTGTCCCTCCCTTCTGTTCTTTTGCATCCCCGTTAGCATTAACTTGACCTAAGCCTACAGTAGATGCTTTGGAATCAAGGCCAGTTAAATTCTTGTGGTTTGAACTCTTCATAGATCCTTCTTCGCTCAGTTCATTTTCATCCAAGGATATATTAGAAGGCAAACCAGGTTTCAAATGATTTAATTCCGAGTAATCCAGTAAATGCAGCGCATTGCGGAGACACTGCCGAGCAAGGGACATGGAGAGCTTTGGTTGGCCATCACTACCCAAAAACAAATCTTCCTTTTCAACAGAATCCACATGTCCGTTTCTTGGAATACTGTTTTCAATTGCAAGATGCCTCCATTTTCCCTTGCCGAAAACATGAACGGTAACATCTGACTTGTCTGATGGAACCCGACCAGCTTTTAGAAGTCCCTTCTCCAAAGCCATCAAGCAGCATTCAGCAAGCCGGAGCCACAATAAAGGCTGGTTGTAGAAAACTAAACTTGCTTTTTCAAAACAGCGAGCAGCCAGTAAGGGTTTCCCACAAGCCAAGTGCTGCACTCCACAGTTATATACAATGAGGAGAGATTTATCCTGTGAAAAAGTTAACAACTTTCGTGGCTTGTCCTTCCAAAGAGATGAACTACTGGCCAGTGCCTTGGAAAAGAGCACAGATGCTGAATGGTATTTCCCAAGCTGATAGTAGATGCACCCAAGGTTGTTGAACATGCTTGAAATCCCCATCTCTGCCCGATTACTTGATGCCATTAACAGCTTAATGGCCTTACGGTAGTTACCACGAGCATATTCAAGCTGAGATTTCAAGAGGAGAGCCATGGGCGAGTCCCTCACACGTGCAATGTTGATAGCAAGCTTGACTTCACGCTTTGCTTGTTTCAAATTCCTGGTGAGTAGTAGAAATTGAACCTTGTAAATGTGCAACTTAAGCTTCATTTCAGAAGGAGAAAAAGACCTATCGATTGGGGTCCTTGAAAGGTCATTTGAAGATGCAAGGCCCACAGGCCTTGCTAAGTTTTGCCCACTTATGTCGAGTGAGAACATTGATTCATACTCAAGTGTCTCGTCTGATAGAGTTCTCGATAAAGAATTTTCCAAAGCATTCTCACTAGGAGCTAAATCTGAATTAGCATCCATCCCTGACGAACTACTAGGAACAGACAAAGATTTTGCAACTAGATTTGTCGATTGTTGCTGTGCTGCGCTCCCATTATCACCTTGACCCACAGAACCAAAGCCAAACGCTTTTTCTAGATATAGTAATACATCCTGAAAATGGGGAAGCCGTTACAAGTCAATAAAGAGTGCCCAGTTTAAGAGCTTTTTCTTTTTCCACTTCCAGTAAATCAAACAACACATTGCGGTACAGACAAACAACAAAGGTCATTTTGTTGCGAAGGCAGAACAGCCACATTCTGGACTACGTGTAATGCATGGCTTCAATAGTCTTCATTGAAATTACTATACACAGACTTAATTATCAAATTTCAACAGAATGCAAGGTTTAGGGTTTCCAATCACAAGTGCTAGAAAATCTAAGATCATCTCGAGTGAAAATCTAGCCACCAGAAAGTAGCAGAGATAATTGGGAAAAGAAATCCAACCCAAGCCTTCTCTTCCTGTTTCTGATTGATAAAACCCAAAACTTTCTACCACCTGAGCCCATGCCCAGGAGCTTCACTTAATCATGATATTCAATCGGTCACCAATGAAAGAAAATCAAAGAACACTTTACCTAATAAGTTGCAATTCACAATAATGACTAATGAAAACCAAGTTAATTATAACATGTCATCATCCTTCATTCCTTTCATTGACATCCTTCATCAGGTGGCTCTTTTCTTTATTTATGGTTACTTCATCCAATCTTTATATGATCCTTTTCACCAGTTCTCATTCTCTACTAAATCATAGGTTCTCTAGCAGCCTCAAAGCCAGATTTTCAAGAGGGCACAAGCTAACTCAATTACTCAGCTCCTACCACGCCAGGATGAGCAGGCTTAAGGAAAGGGGAATTAGCCCTTCCTTATAGATAGGCCAACCATTGAAACAGATTTTATTTGAAGCATATTATGAGCAAGACCTATTTAGCCAATGCTGAGGTCTGATGTCTGAGGTCAGGGGTTAAGAAGACACACAAGTGGGGTTAGATTTTGATTGAAAAGAAACTGAATGCGCATCGAAGTCCGAGACAATTGCGTGTCTTCTAAACCCCTGACCTCAACATTGGTTAAATAGGTCCCTCTTGTAGTTGTCACTTTGCTTGTTGGCGTTTCTTTTAACATAAATATCAGATGGAACTCCAATAAAGGAGCCCAAAAACTTGTTTCCTAATACCATAAGTTGCCTGCTCAGAAGTTTGGTACAAAATGCATCAAATTGAGGGTGAAAAATTGAGTTGGTAATATGAAAAAGTTTCTTTTAAACTAAAGAAAAGGATATCATTTGGAAAATTTGTAGAAACTGCCAAATTTAAAGAATCAAGATATAGCTAGCACTGAGAATTTTGATGACCAGCAGTGAGTGCCAATTGCTTGTTGAGGATCCCGAGTTTAGTTCAAGGAGGTACACAATGCACAGAATGTAATTGTCACCAATAGATAAATAAAAAATGCAGCCAGAGGGAAAGTAATTAATTCTCCTGCAATTGTAGATTGTCAAAACCTAGTTCACTGGACCAGTCCATGTGTCTAATTTATTTTTTGAAACCAAACACGCAGCATTTCAAAATGTGGTCATGCTGACAATGTGCTCAAGCTCACATCAAAAGGAATCTTTGGCTTCAGAAAACACAGAAAAAGTACATGGAGAGTGATTGTGTTTAACAAGGAGTTTCATTTGAAAGGCATATACACAACTTTGAAGAGGAGAAACTTCTCCAACAGAGGTTAAGCAACAAGTCGAGAAAAAGATGGTTTTTCTCAGTTAATTCTCTGTTCTCACTTGAATTTCTTCAGTCAAATTTCAGTAGCTACAATTCTGTGATTTTTGTTTTCTTTTATGTTCTTTTGTTATAGGAACATTTGTGGTCTACTCTCTAAGCACATGGCTGGTGGCATGGCACTCCTATGTTTTCCATTTTTAAGAACTGCTTATATATCATTTTTTTTTCCAAAATATTTAGTCCTTATTGTCACAATGGAATATACAGTTCTTTAATTGAAAATCTCTACCATGTGGCAGCATTCTGTTTTCAACATACAATCAACAAGATTGTTTTAGAAATAGAAGCAACAAACATGATATGAGGATCACAATGTCATCTATAAAGCAGCTTTGATGGGTATTGCAACATGTTAATAAACATATTCAAACACTAATTTACTCAGCACTTACAGCAGATTTAGATGCATCCTGGCAGGCAAGTGCAACATCTAGCAACAAAAGGCAGACATGAAGAGCAGTTCTCTGCACATAAAAGGTAGAGTATCAGAACACAAGAAAACAACAATGGAGAGAAATGACTGTTGATTAGCAAATCATACCTCCTCTATAGGTTCGATATTGTGATACAAAGGTTCTAGAACCGATAATGCCTTTGAATATTCATGAAGATGGTACCAAATGATTGCCTATAAGAGGCCAGATTTATCATGTCACTCAAGATTGCAAACAAATATCAATAGCAATTCATAAAGCTAACTACAAATATATCAAGAGAACCTACAATGTTTAGCCTTGCTACAGCTGGGTCAAATTCATCCATGTCAGCAACAGACAAGCTGTTCGTGGCAGATGCTTGGTGCACTGTACCACCACTTCCTTTAGACCCTGGCACAACTTTGTTCCCAGGATTGCTAACAGTCTCTACCTGCTTTCCTGAGGCATGAGCAAGCTCTTCGCTTTTCCTCTAAACCAACACCAACAAATGAGACGAGAAAATGTCACACTATGAAAGAATTCAAACCCCAAAAATGGAACTAAAACATGATGCAGCAAACCTTTCACATAGTGAACAAAATTCTTACAGAATGTCCATACTCCACTCAGCTGTTACATGATAGTAAATCAAAAAATAAAGATACAACTAAGACCTCAGAAACGAGATGTACAAACTATAACAACGAATTTTTGTGTAGCCCCTGCTAGAAAACCATTTACACCATTCAGCGTTATCTTTATCATCCACATTTTGACCATCATGTACTTTGTCGCTACCTTGGCTCATCATTTATGATCCGCCAAAGGACATAACCACACAGGGACTTCTTAAATAATCATAGCATGCCAATTCAGTAAGTGTTCACCATAGCAATGTCAGAAATAATCATTACATCAATAAGATAGAATTCCCCTGCAAATTCTATTGATGGATGCAGGCACCAGGATTGGCATGAAGTCTCTGAAGAAACTGTGTACAAGACTTACATGTAGAGAATTCATCAAAATGCAATCGTGTGTAAGATTTAATTATGTTGTGCAATCCCATAGGACGGTCACTGGAAATGTTGTTCTGGACTACAACATCGGACAAGAATACACCGGCCAATCAGGGGAAGCCTTGTGAAGAAAAAAATGTTTATTGGAGAACTTTTAGTAAGCATGTGGAAAGCAATAGCGAGTGATTTTGAAAAGAGAATGTGTAAGCAAGAACAGGATGTAATTTTGAATATAGAATTTCTTTCACTTGGGACTTGGTACTCTTTAACAATACCATCTTACAAAAAATAATCTATATGATTATCTTTCAAAGTGAATGAAACAAAAGTAATAAGCCTCTCATGAGAAAGAGAATGTGGGGCCTCTGCAATGATTGTGATGTTATACCAAGGGGCAAACCACACAATGCAGACCAGTCTTTTGGGTGTGAGCATTATGGAACAAATAAGATGGAAAAATTACAAACGAGGACGACAACCATGCACCAGACAGCAGGATTGAGAAGAGAACAGCAACCAGCTTGGCGTCATTTACTGAAGATAAGTACCAAGTGAATGAAGATGGTTGGATGTATAAAGATGTGGTGACAAAACTTGGATGAAGATGGCTGGATGTATAAAAAAGCGGTGACAAAACTGTGAAAGTAGGAACTAATTCCTATGATTGTGCATAGCTTCCTTTGACAATGAACTAAACGTACAAACCGCAGCAACATCTAGACAGTTCAATAATTTCATTCCCAATCTCTTGCTCTCAAAATCTAACATTTAAAATTCAAGGTTAAAAAAATTACTAATAACACTCCAAAAAACATAGCAAAAACAGCATACCTCAATGTTATTAAGTATTTCAAGCAACTTCTTTGGATCTGGATAACCATCTCGACAATACTCCGCAATTGCAATATTATGTAGTACCTAATGAAACAATACCCGCACATTAAAAGCTTTAAAAAACACAAAAAAGAAAAAGTAAAGAAAACTTCCACATCAATTACATATTCCGAATACCCTAACACATTGCATAACTTCAACTTTCACATGCCCAGCCCGATATAGTCCTTAAATTTGAACTAACAAAATCAAGAGCAAAATTATGCTTTTCATGTTAATTAACTAACTTAATCTAAAAAAAACTGTTAAAATTTTTTTTAAAAAAAAAACTACAACTAAATTAAGTGATTTAAATAAATAAATAAATAAAATAGCAGTTCATCACTGCATTTTACCCGAAATTAACCTAATCTCTAATCAAGTAAAATCCAAGAAAATGAATAAATTCAAAAAAAGAAATTAAGTGAGTTAATGTTATTTGCGCAATCATCACCTTCGGATCGTCTTCTTTTTTCTGCTTTAGCTGATACAGAACCTCGAGGCACTCATTGAACCGGCGAGAGTTGAAGTGAAACCAAGCGTCTTTGGCGAGAGCGGCGGTGACGGAAAGGATGGGGTCGTCTTCTCCTCCTCCACCGCCGGTGGTGGTGCCGCTGCCGCCGGGGCTCGATGAGACGTCTCGGTTCGATGTGGAATCTCGTGCGTCCATGATCAGATCCAAAAAAATCAAATGGTCACGATTTGTTTCTTCTTTTTTCCGGTTTTTTGAGAACTCTCGCTATCGAATCTAATCTATCTATGTATAATTATGACTGAACTGTATGGAAATGTAAAAACCCTAACTTTATGGAAATTGAGATTTAAAAAAAAATGAAACAAACCTCGAATTTTTTTTAGTTTTTTGGAGTTGTGAAAGTACGGAAAGAGCCCCGGCGGTTTGGGGATTTTGCAAACAAGGACAGTTTGCAAAGAGGGAGAGAGGAGATGATAAATGTGATAGGGTAAAAGCTGGGTTTTTGAGTTCCTTTTTTGAGTAAAGGAATTTTAATTAGGTATGGAGGAGTAAGCGTGAGAATGATTGATTTGTTTTTTTATTTTGAGTTTTTCATTGAATTTTTAGGATAATTATATTTTAATCCCTCTTAATATAACAATGTTTTATTTTAGCTCCTATAAAGTTTGAGTTCTTTATAATAATTCAATATTGTAATTGTTTGTGAATAGATAAAAACACATAAACATATTTGTTAAATCTTGCCCAATGGATTAGTTTATAATTCCAAACTTGATTAAGATCAAGTTTTTAGTTAATTGGACAAGAAATTAATCTCACAAAACTAGTTAATCTGGTCAAATTTTTAATAACTTAATTAATCAAATTGAACTTAGATCAGGACAAAAAAAATAATATTATTTTAATAAAAATAATTAATTTAGATCAACCTAAAGATCAAAGCATATATTTTTTTAACCAATACTAAGGTTTTTTCTATGAAATTTTATATATAATATTATCATTCAAAAAATTACCAAGAGTGTGGGGAAAAAATGATGAACAAGAAAATTCAAAAAATGGTTTTTCTAGTTGCTTGCTCATTTAACAACGGAGGTCAAATTGAGACTTTTTGAAAACTATGAGATAGATATTAAGAAGTTTAAAGCCATAGGGATTAACTTGAACATTTTAGAATCTATAGGGAGTGGAATAAAGTTTACCCTTTTTCATAAATTATTGTTTGAACTTCGAAGTGCCTAGTAAGGAACGAGGTGATGGGCAGGTTTGGTTTATGGCATGGGCTATTTTTGGGTTGGATTGGACTACTTTTAGAGGGATGGTTCCAACTTCGAAGGACTTTTGATGGATGCACGGGGAAGGGAGAATAATGGGTGATGATCTTGGCAGGGCATGCTCCTCCAACTTTATTCTAGTGGGTACCACCTGTTATTATGAAACTATTGTCAGAAGAAGCAAAAGGCCTTTTTTCAGTACATGTTGAGAGAAGTTTGTCATGTGTGCTAATCCTTTAATAGCATGTATTTTTTTTAATAA
>Ga0325411_1009475_pt1 | contig 10395 bp, 5 predicted proteins | sample PopdelMetagenome_13_FD_206181 | JGI IMG/M metagenome (GOLD analysis project Ga0325411, IMG submission 206181) | Populus deltoides microbial communities from Bellville, Georgia, United States - Xylem-PdIQD-R4 | ecosystem: Host-associated > Plants > Phyllosphere > Stem > Wood/Secondary xylem...
TCCTTTAGCATTTTATAATTAAGTTCTTTTTAAATAAATGTTGTTTAAATGATTATCTAATTATATAATGTGTAATAATGGAATCAAGGAAGTACTACGAGCGAACTACATGACACAGAGTAGTCAGCGAGAACTACAGTTTGCAATTAAATCATAGATTCTAACGCCCAAAAAAAAATCCGAAAAGAAAGAGATCGTGCATATACATATGCAATTTCCCACTCATTCACCCCCAACTAGATAGATAGCAATTAGCAATTCTCAGCACAGCAGGGTGACTGTGTCCTATGAGTATGATTTTGCAGGCATTGGCAATAACCCCCCCGCCACACGTGACGTTTCCTCCCACCTCACGTGCCTGCGCAAAATGGATGATCCATCTTCCCCGTCAATCCTCATCTGCTCCGTTTCCAACATCCCGGCCGCCACATGTGCGGTCACTGCCCCCCATCAGAAACTGCACGTCGTTACCATTTATCGATCTCAAAGCTGGCAAAGGGTAATCTTTCGTCTTTCTTTCTTTAGGGACTAATTATCTTGGTGTTAATTATTTGTATTTATGTGGGAAGCAAATGGGTTTTGTAGAATGAGTGGGTTAGTGGAAGTGGAGCTAAAAGTGCGTGATTACGAGCTGGATCAATTCGGAGTTGTCAACAATGCTGTTTACGCCAGTTATTGCCAACATGGTACTTATATTTCTTCTCTTGATCAACATTTCTGTTGCATTTGATTAGATGAGAGTAAAACTGGAAACAAGAAATTGTTAAATTCATTTTCCTTTATCACCAATTTTAATTTTAATAAGGTCGTCATGAGCTTTTGGAGAGGATTGGTGTCAATGCTGATGTGGTTGCTCGCACTGGCGATGCTTTGGCACTGTCAGAATTGTCACTCAAATTCCTCGCCCCGCTAAGAGTATGTCCTTGCTTCTTCTTTTTAATCAACTATACTAATCCTTTTTGTGTTTTTCCCTGTATATTTTGGTAATGCCAAGCTTATTTTCTAACAAACTAAATGGGGAAGAGAACGGGGAAAACTGGCGAACGTAGTTGGTTTAGCTGTTCTTGAAAGTAGAACGATTTCTAATTGTCAAAAAAGGGTTTTAAACTTGGAACTTCTTTGTATTCTCGAGAGCCTCACTCGCATTTCACTTTAATCTTTATCCAAGTTAAGGTCTAGGAAGGAAATGGCTGCTTCTTCGTGGAAGGGTGGAAGGGTTTTAACATAAACTTTTGTCCAAACTCTATTCCTATTAGTATAGTACTGGGCATCTGTAAATACTTTCATGTGCATCTGTTACAATGCAACTATGATAAAACACTTGCTCCGTGCTTGATTGGAAAGTTTGGTCAGTGTGTTTTGCAATATTTGTGCTGCCACTAGTAAATGCAACATCTAAAACTTGTTTCTGGTAAATTTTAGTAATATTCCTTTCTTGTTGGTGCTTCTAGAGTGGAGACAGGTTTGTTGTAAAGGTGAGGATCTCTGGTTCCTCTGCTGCTCGCCTATACTTTGAACACTTCATTTTCAGACTGCCAAATGAAGAGGTAATTTATTATCATCCTTACAATTAGGGTACATGTCTTAAGGATTTGTCCTGTATATTCTCAAAATCTCAGTAGCTCTAATTGCATTTTCTGCAGCCTATTCTGGAAGCAAAAGCAACAGCTGTCTGGCTTGACAAAAAATATCATCCAGTTCGCATTCCACCTGAATTCAGATCTAAATTTGTTCAGTTCCTTCGCCATGAGGAGTCTTAAGTAAATTTATTGTGACAAGAAATCAGACAAATTTGTTATTCATTACCAATTGTAATTGGTAAGATAATTCTCGGTTTCACTTGCAATTGACTAAGAATAATTAGAGGATGAACTTAACCAAAAAGAACAAAAAATGATGAAGGTAATAGGATAGTACTCATAGAATTACATCTAGTATACCTAGGAAACCTCTTGACCACGAATGGAAAGTAATGTTGCTTGTAATTTATCAAAATTGTACACCTCTTTCGCGTCTCTGATTAATTATGTTAGTTCGCATTGAAGAGAATGTTAGCACTTTTAATATATAATTTCTGATTATGTTCACGTTCTTAGTTGTAAACAGGCTTTTTTCTTCTTTATTAGCAAGTTGCAAACATTTTTATCACTCATCTTAGAGAATTAAATCCATTGCTTGATTGAATTAAGCATAGAAAATACCAGACAAAATTTTCATTTATTTTTTGTTCTTTTAGTGAAAAAGATTCAGTTAATTAAGGTGTAAAATGAAGAGCTGAGTTGTTGTCATAGATTTGAATTTCAGTAGATGGGAAAAACGATGGATATCAAATATTTAGAGGCTAGGAGCATGGTATAGTCCAGCTATGAATGTTTGTCATGGCAATCATTCTCGGTTCTGGCTACACCATGCTTGTAGTCATGTGTATTACACAATTTTACAGGAACAAAGCGTATTCTCCTTCGAAGGAACATTATTTCAGTAGTCACCTCTATTGCTATATTTCTTCAGAGCTCGAAAGTGGGAGGACAATAAATTGACCCCCATTTTTTTCCAGGAAAAGAAAAGGAGGTATCATCAATCTTAGCGGTCCATCCATGCACGTTGTGGAGATAAATGGTGTGACGAGGCCCAAAAGGACTAAAATCTTCAAATGGGTGGGATCTTCTTTCTGTGTTGTAATCCTATTAGAGGATAGATTTGGGTTAGACCTCTAAAGTAAGGGAAAGCGCTAGAAAGTTTGTGCCACCGTTATTCCCAAACGACATGTCAAAAGCCGACCGTATTTTCTTTTTCTTATGATAGAGATGGAGGCGACGGAGGAGGATGTGGGCAGGAAATTTCTGTGTTTAATACATCATTATCCAAACTCAACTAACTGGCGTAACTATTGTAAACTGCAACACCAGTTTGGTTTGATTGTTTGGTAAGACCAAAAAACAAAACTGTATTCAACTACAATTCTACATTTCAACCAAAAAAAAAACCACAATTCTACAAAATATTGCAGTGCAATCGAATTAGTCAAATATCCCACCATTGTGGTCAGTGAAGCACATGATCATAACCACCAGCCTTTAATATATAACTGGGAACCTATAGCTAGAGAGACTTCATTGCCTTTAATAAAGAGAGAACTAGAGCGCTGTTCTGCTATTATAGAATAATGGAACAGGGAAGAGGTAGTGAAAAGAAGAAGGTGATGGTGGCAATAGATGATAGTGAGAGCAGCCACTATACACTTGAATGGTTTCTTGATAAGCTAAGAGGTTCCATCACTGACTCTGATGTTATCATCTTCACTGCACAGCCTAATTCTGATCTGGGTTATCTCCATGCTTCAACTTATGGCACTACTCGTAAGTTCCTCTTATTTCCTTAATGAACATTCATTTCTTTTAGCAGTAATCATAAAAAAAGCGAACAAATTTTATTTTTAAAAAGAGAGTTTAAAGCATATTTCAACCCATTAGATTAACTTAATTGCAACAGTAATAATTTCTCTTTATTTTGTTTTTCATTTGTATGATACTTCAGCGTATAATTTTTATTCTTTTTTGCAGCTGCGGATTTGGTTGCATCCATACAAGAGAATAAAAAAAAGATTGCATTAATTCTGTTGGATAAAGCTAAAGATATTTGTGCCAGACATGGGGTAATGGTTTCTTACATTTTATTAACTGTTCGTTATTAAAGCATTCTGCTTGTAGAATGAATTTGTTGATGGTTATTGTACATGATCTATACAATATGTTGATTGAGTGAGTAAATTGAAGCCCCTGTAGTTGAAAAAGAAATTGAAGTTCCTTCAGACACACATAAAAAAGCATGCAAGTACAACACATCAAGTATTTATGCCTGTTGTTATATGCAGAAATGTTGATACTCTTTTGTCTTCCTAAAGGTCGATGTAGAGATAATGACAGAAATTGGGGATCCTAAAGAGGCAATATGTGAAGCTGTAGAAAAGCTCAGCATCCAACTACTGGTTTTAGGTAGCCATGATCGGGGACCTGTGCAGAGGTTAGTCTTTTCTTCTGAAATGGTATATGCATCCTTCTTTTTTCATGTATCCTTACAGAATAAAAAAGAAGAAAAAGAAAGGGTATGTCATTCATTTCAAAATGTATTTGAATGCAAAACAAGTCTTGTGTCTTTAACTTGTAGAGCTGTGTAGCAGGTTTATTTTTATAAACTATCATTGTGCTATTGTGTGCAAACACGGGTGCCTCTGCACTGCAACAAGAAAGACTAAAACATACAAATGACTTATTTAACTCAAGTTTTTTGGGGCAGGGCTTTTCTGGGAAGTGTCAGCAACTACTGTGTGCACAATGCCAAGTGCCCTGTTCTTGTTGTGAAGAAACCTGCAGTTTGAGGACTTCACCGTCATAGTGCTGCTATCATGTGAAGCAGAATGCTGAGTTCCGGCTATACGGAGGCCAGTAAGTCTCAGTTTTCTGTCATAACAAACTTACAGCATATCAAGTAAAAAATAATCCTCAGAATGTTCCGATGCTGTTTGATAAGTTTGATATTTGGGTCTTGTCAAAAGGCGTTGTGTTTGTAAGTTATTAGATAAAATAAATTCATCTCAGCTGGTTTGGCTTCTGTTAACATGGGTTATCTTCAGCTCTATTATTTCAGATCGTTCTCAGATGTGACGCGAATCTGGCAACACTAGTTGCATTTTCATAACCAGCTCATATAAAAAGAAAAGGAATTTTTGGTAAACTGTGCTTGCTTATTTGGGTTAGCTTGCCACCTCTCTGAATGAACATCCCAATAACATTTGTCTAATTGTCCTCCGGTGACCATTAGTATCCTCAACTTCGTTGTTCAGAATTTCAGAATTCCATTGCTTGCTCAATGCATTGATAATGATTTACCCATCAGCTTGCAAATCGCCAAAATTTCTCAACTGTTTTTGGTCCTTTTCATTTCCAGATACACAAAAATAAACAAGTCTCTCCTTGATCTACTTGACGATGGTATCTTCCCAACACTGCATGTGAAGTCCATTCCTCTTTATCTTTCAAAAATACTCGATCAAATGTTTAGAATATTATCAACGCTAAATTTTATTGAGCACATCAACGGACCTATCCACGAAAGAGGAACAGATTACCAGCAAATTCTGTTCAGGTGACGGAAAACCTATAACTGTCAAACACATTCTGGTGAATACAGATGATAAATTATCCTCCCATGTATGGGATAACCACGGATGCTTAGAGCTTACACACATTGAAAAAAATCAGTCAAGATGTATAAAAACTATATTCAGGGGACTATCTTGATTCTAATCCACTTGGATAGAATTTTCATGCTGGGATTCTGCTGATGGAGGATTTTGATGGCCATGACTCTTTGTTTCTGCCACGAGCTTTTTATCAAGGAGAAACAAACAAAACAAAAATGAGAGGAAGAAAAGGAAATTGCCGCAAATACATGAAGGCAAAGAAAATGTTGTAATTTGCTGGTGAGACTAATCCACCAGAAAAATTGATGACTGGGCCAAAGCATCTAGTCTCTATCCTGGGTAAAGCTGTCACGTCTCACGTCAAAAAAACGCGGTGTGCATCAAGTTACCCCTTTCCTTATCATGAATGAAAGATTTTCATAAATCAAAAGCAACGAAAGAAGGACCCCACCTTCCTACCTATAATCACAAAAGATTTTTTAAAGAAAACTAAGATCTACAATTAGGAAAGATTCCAATTCCTACGTCAACTTAACTTGCAAGAGCAGAAGTAATCTTTTCACACACCCCGAAATATAGAGACAATAGGAAAAGCTTCTACAATCCTTGATGACCAATTTGGGACGTCATTATGTGGAAATACAGTAAAACAAAAATTCCCATCTCAGCTAGGGAAGTCCTAAAGAGGGCTCCGAATTCTAATCTGGGCATCATTATTTGGACTGCTAACTGCGCTAACCTAGCCTAAAAGTTTCACTCCGCACTGAAAAGAGCAAAGCACCCTGAAGCGCTGAAGAAAAAAAATGGCTATTATCCAAAGCATATTAATTTTAGTTAAGAGAAAGAGAACTCTTGGTTACTTATTGAGGGAAATTTACAGTTGAGGTACAACACAGGGCTCAACTAACACCCTCGTGAATTCAAAACAATGTCCTGTACATTTGCAGACTTTTGGTGATATAAATTAGACACAGCTTTCTGTAGATATATGGCATATCTTGAAGAAAGAGAAACATGTGTTTAAAGTTAAGTTTTATTTTGGTTTTTAATTAATACTAAATCATGCCGGAAAAAAAATTGAGTATCAAATTAATTTTTTTTTTATATAGTTCATCCACAATAATATATAAAATTATTAACAATATAGTCTTTCACAATAAAAAAAAACTCATGCCTTTTAAAGTTATATTTAATGTTGCTCCCGTGCAAATTAACCTGATCCGCCGGAAAATATTATTTAACCCCATTGATTTGATAGTATTCTCGCGCTAACTTGTTCACATTGAGAATTTGAGACTAGATTAGATTTCATTTGTTGTGATTTATAACAAAAAGTCTGAAATTACACAAAATAACAGCAATATGTCGTTCTTAGTAATAAAAACGAATACTTAAATGTTTATTCAATAGCTAGAAACTCCAGATCGAGTTAAAATGTTGCATCACATGCCTAAGAAAACCCAATCTCCACCCCTACAGCATGTTATTAATTGATTTGAAAAAAATAGGATTGCAGTGGCACAATCTAGTCATGCTTGGGAAGCGACCGACCTTTTTGTAAGAAAGTCCTCCAAGCTGTCATGTCTTGTGTTCATAGATCATCTTGACTTTTACAAGATGATCGTTGCTGTCAAGGTTACTTAATACTTGAAGGGGCATAAACAAAATTAAAATTCAATGATAAAATTTTGCAGTTGAAAAAAAGAAAGGATTAACTGTATATTAATAGTATTATATACATTATCTGAAATCATGATTTATTTGAAATCCGTGTTTCTATTAAACTGATTAAAATAAAACATTTTCAACATATGTATTTTCTCCTCTCTTTAAAATAACATGTCAGCAGCAAATTAAGCAATGGTTATCAACACACTGGAGAGGTGCTGGCGAGATGTATTTTAGCTCTTGTAAGCTATAATTAAAAAGAATATTTTAAATGATGTAAAGTCAGGGTTTTCAAGTTTCTTTTTTCTCTACTCTGAAAATCTGGAGTTGCTTCTCTCTTGCGAAAAATGGAGAAACAAATAGAAGGGTCTAATCAGAAGGTGATGGTGATCATAGATGAGAGTGAGTGCAGTTATCATGCACTCATGTGGGTGCTTGACAATCTCAAAGGATTCATTACTGACTCACCGCTTGTCATGTTTGCTGCACTACCTACTCCTAACTGTAACTTTGCATATGGAGCACAACTTGGCACCACTGCGTTGTATTGTACAGTCTCACCCAGTTAGTTTTCTTTATCTTCTTTGTTCTTGTTCTGGTTTACATTCCTGTTTCTAAATTTGGTAGCTTGCTGTGTTAATATTTAATTCTTCTCTTTTGGTATATTAAGTATTTTGTTCTGAAAAGTTTGTTTCCAATTTTTTTTTATGTCTGAGTTGTGTTTTTAGTATTGTTTTGACTACAGAGTTACAGATTATTTACAAGCATATATTTTTTCACCGCAGCCCTAGGTTTGATTTGTTCCATGCAAGAAAAAAGCAAGAAAATCTTATTGGGTGTCTTGGAGAAAGCTGTGGATATCTGTGATAGTCGAGGGGTATGGCCACTGGATCACTTTCTTCCAGGTTATATCTGACTTGGCAATATGAAGACCAAACTAATATATATAGAAGAATCGCTTTCTTTTTTGTTCCTGCTGACAAAATCAGCGAATAAATTTCAGTTCAGGGATTTACACTAGCATTAAAATCTGAATTTCATCTGAACAATAAATCAAGTAAAGCTGAGTTCATGTTTCCATGCGTATTCACTTGTTTTCAGCAATCTTGCAGTCAACAGTGCAGGATATGTGTGTGTGTTCCTCAATTCATGTCATTTTTGTCTCCACAGGTGAAAGCAGAGACAATCACAGAAGCTGGGGAGCCTTATGAGCTCATAAGCAGTGCTGTTCAAAAGAATAAGATTAATCTACTAGTGATCGGTAACACACTCGTTAATGGAACCCTTAAAAGGTTGGTTTTCTTCAAACTTTTTTTTTTTAAAGAAAAAAATCAGCAATTTGGTTAAATTGTCCGGTTATCAAAGGGTACTTTTTTATCTGTCTAAATCACTTGAAAATGTCTTCTCGTACGATTATGACATACTAATTCATATTTACATGATATCAATTGCCAGTCACATGGCTCTTGATACTGGAATGGTTACAGTGACGTTAACCTGTTACCCAAAACCTCATCCTACTCAAAATATAGATTATCATTCAGATGGGTACCAATACAAATGAACTTTTGCAATAAACTTCACCACAGGCTCTAAAATTAGATTCTGTTTTGATCCAGGGATTTTCTGGGGAGTCAGAGCAACTGTTGCCTACTTAAAGCCAATTGTTCTGTCCTTGTTATAAAGAAACCAGAATGAAAAGGCATTACTTCTATTTCTAAGTGGGATTACTTGGTAATTATTAAGTTGTTTGGACATCATTTGTATGGTACTCTTGTTGTCATTACATGTATGCCATGGTTATGTAAGAAATTAAGCTGCAACAGTGATTGGTAGTTATATCCATATGATTAGATTTGATTTTCTTTCAGATCTGTTCAAGAAATGGGTTTAAGTTAGACTAACAACCAATCTTTCCCTGACAATTTCCTTGAAGAACAAGATTGACAATTTAAGCAAGCAAATTAACTGTCTTTTTTGTACAGTTCCCGACCCAACTAGATGTCTTTTTATCCTAAGAAACACTAGCTAGATTTTGACACGAGCACTCAGATGCTGTGATCACCTAGGAACAACAAAGAAAGGTATTGGTAGAGTTGCTGGCAATAGATAGCTGAAGATATAAAAGAATCTGGTACTAGTTTCATAGTGCGAAGCAGGATTCCTGTTGCAGAGACTAAATTCTGCTAAGCTTTACTATTGTGTCCAAGTTATCTTAGCATGCTTGTTTGGCCGGTACAAAATGCCCAGCCATCAATATATTGTGCACGGAAAAACATTGGAAGGAGTGAATTCGGCAGTTAGGCTGTCCTCTGGACGGCAGTTAGGAATGATGTTCCTGTGGCCCAATTAATTTGTATAAACTACGTTGACTTCCTTGCTCGGCAATGCTGAATTATTGTCCTAGTTCAACCGACGATGACAACGCAAAATATTAATAACATACACCAAGCTCAGAGAGGTCAAGGCAGTATAGAATGCCACATTCATAAAAAACGAATCTTTTTTTTTTATTTATCGTTTTGCATAATAATTCACATCTAATTATTATAATTTACAACAGCCAAATGTTTTTTTTTTCTTTTTCTTTCTTTAAGTGATTCGTACAATACATGTCCATCTTAGCTGTGAGGAAATGACACGGAAGGAAAAATGTAATGCTTGCTCAGGCCAGCTAACGCAGCTACTGTTGCAATACCACCAGGTTAGGTCACTTACAAATTAATCCAGCAACAAAAGCAAGAGCTAGCCAATTTCTGCCACAAAACTTACAAAGAAACTATACAGGGAGGATTTAGTATTTGTATTTAACAACAAAGAAAATTATTCCTTCTCCTGTAATTGATATAAAACTAGGTCAAATATTAGCTTCACACACAAAAAGAAGAAGAAGAAAGCATGAATAAACTTTTAATTAGATGGGAAATTGTCCAATTTATAGATCGATTGCTCCCCACCTGGCCAGTCTCCCCAGAGGAATATGATTATCTATTGTGTGTTTAGCCTTCAGATCAATTCATTGGAAAATTATGTTATGGCCTGCGTTTAAATAAAAACACAAACTGGCATTTATTTTTGTAGATTATCTATATATTTTCCTTATTTCTATTTTCCGTTTCTGATCACCTGAGACTCGGTCTGTCTACAACCAAGCGTTGACTATTAGCTGGGCACGAGCCTGAACAAAACAGAACGTTGTAATTTCAGAAGTATCTGTCCATTAGTAAAAATATACAGATAAAAGATTCAGAAACCGAAAGTATCAATTCATAGAAATAAAAAAAATCCCAACATGATCTCGGATGGATGATATGAAAAGGACATGGCGATTTGCATGGATCACAAAGAGAAAAAGCATCTGCATTCCTTTGTTTCGAAAATTCATTGGCCTAGACTGTTTCGAATCTGCATTACTTTACATTTTATATTTTGTTGTGTAATTTTCAAATTTGTAATGTAATGAACCATTATAATTCGATCATGACTCATTACATTATAAGTATAATATAAAAAAAATTAGGTAC
>Ga0325411_1009476_pt1 | contig 10394 bp, 6 predicted proteins | sample PopdelMetagenome_13_FD_206181 | JGI IMG/M metagenome (GOLD analysis project Ga0325411, IMG submission 206181) | Populus deltoides microbial communities from Bellville, Georgia, United States - Xylem-PdIQD-R4 | ecosystem: Host-associated > Plants > Phyllosphere > Stem > Wood/Secondary xylem...
AAACCCCCCCCCCCGGGGGGGGGGGGGGCCAGGTTGAAACAGAATATAAGCTAGCATTATGTGTGAGCAAAGCTTTTCTGGATCACATTATTTTTTTTTTCAACACGGGCTTCATTTTTATGAAGTTATAGACCTTATACAACTTGACAACCTTGAGCATAGCTCATAAGTAAAAATTTCAGTTCTGTTTTTCTGTTCAACATGCTGCGTATAAATGCTTTCGTCAATTATTTTTTACCGATTAAAATGTATAGATGGTTATGATAATTATGTTATTGATACACATAGGTATATTATCTGGATATTTTATTCAGAAGACAGTAAGTGGTTAGTTATCTGAATCTAAAAGCTCTTTTGAGCCTTTATAGGCACGAGGATATTTTAGTCAGTAGATAGTAAGTGGTTATTTATCAGATATCTAAATGCTTTCCTTGGAGCTTTATGTCCCTGCTGCATGATTTGTGTTCTGCTTTTTTTATTATTATTTGATAGGATGCTGGCAACTGTCATGAATGCTATATTTCTTCAAGCAACAATGGAGAGTATTGGCATCCCAACAAGGGTTCAAACTGCATTTCGCATGTCAGAGGTTGCAGAACCATATATCCGTAGAAGGGCTGTAAGGCATTTGGAAAAAGGAAGGGTTGTGATTTTTGCAGCTGGAACTGGGAATCCATTTTTCACCACAGATACTGCTGCAGCACTACGTTGTGCAGAAAGTAAGTTTAATTTTCTGTATCAGAGTTTTACTTTGCACATTGGCATTCTTAATTAATATTCTTAATTAATATGCAACCCCTGTTGAACTTGCTAGTTTTATTCTTTTTCAATAAAAAAACTTCTATATTGAACGTTAGTTGACCCCTCAATATACAAAATTGTGTCTTAGCGCAAACTTTGAAATGTTAGTATTTTTATTCTTTATATTTATATACAAATTTTTTTCTTTTCCAATATATACTTCAATCGAGGACAAAATAATCGATTTGTATCTAAGCACAAAAATGATTTCACTGCCCTGATATTTTCTATTGTTCTTCCAGTTAATGCACAGGTTGTGTTGAAAGCTACAAATGTTGATGGAGTTTATGATGATGATCCAAAGCGTAATCCAAATGCTCGTCTTCTTGAAGATCTAACTTACCACGAGGTGACTTCAAAAGATCTTTCAGTGATGGACATGACTGCCATTACTTTGTGCCAAGAAAATAATATTCCAGGTATGTCTACGTAATCTGCATCTAGATAATAGCCTGTAGGTAGATCTGTCTAAATTTTAAATATGCAAGACATATTAGGCATCTGACTAATTTGTAGGCACAAGTAAACCTTCCTTCCTGCATGCCCTGTGCAGCTGTTGGAGGTGGCCACTGAAAAGGGATTTGTTGAGGGGTATGAAACTTGGGCCTGCATTTTTTGGGGATTTTTTTTAACAATTTACAAGATGCTTGATCCAAGATATTCTACCGCTCACTCAAATCCTTAGGATTGGCTAATAGACACGTTACCAAGGTTTGTGATCTGGGATGATAATCTGTGTGGAATTTTAACATTTAGCATTTATGGGTGAAATGAGTCAGGTGGCTGCCTTAGAGAGGTGCACTGGCTCACTTGTACTCGGGAAGCTAAATTGTTACCATCAGAGAATGGTTCCTAATTTTTGTTTAACTGATGCCAGCTCTCCCCCTCCCTCCCTCTCCTTTTCCTGAAAAATTTTAGTGGCGTGTATCATTGCTATGTTTAGCGTAAAGCATCTAAAAGGGACTTATTGCACTGAGCTTCTTCATCACAGTTGTTGTCTTCAATCTATCCAAACCGGGTAACATTGCAAAAGCAATAAAGGGAGAAAGGGTTGGCACGTTGATTGGAGGGACATGCAATTCAACAGTAGCAAGGACATGATGATTACTTCCATTTGTTTGCTGCTTCAACTATTGTAGCTTAGGATTTTAGATTAGAGGCTACTTGCTCCTTGTGCAAACAGCTTATTCGTTGGCAGCATCTCGGAGCTTGCATTGGAAGTTAGAAGATAAAAGCATGCCAGGGTTGAAACCAAAACATCATCAAAATTTGCCAGCTGAGGTACCTACTAAAGTTAATTTTGTAAATAATTTTGTCAAATATTGGATTCTTTTGAACTGCATTGTATTTTTGACGGTGAAAATTTTGTTGCAGTGTTGGTCAAGCAACTTATTCTTGTTCACTTTGATATATTAGAGTTTGAAACTAACTTATTCCTACCCTTAAAAGAAAAGAGGAAATTTTAGACGAAAAAGAAAAAACAAAGAAGGGAAAATAATCTGATCAGTCTTTGACTTACGTGTTCATTTCTTGGGGGTGAATTCACCCCTTTTACTCATGTTTAGGATGTGAGGTTAAGTGTCAACCCTACAGAGGGAGGGATAAAGGAATTTTCAAGGGTGAAAATTCTTCGTTTTTGTGCTATTTTTTTTTAAATTGAACTTAATTTTTTTTTCTTTCATTTATATTTTAAACCTCAAATGTATTATTTAAATTTTTTTTAATCATATTTTTTTATAAAATTAAAGGAAAAATTACTAGTTTGGTTCGTATTAAGATTACCAATTATAGGTTAAAAACTTATTATTTTTATTTGAATTTTATACGCCCACCAATATTTAACATCTTCTTTATATATATATATCTTCCCTCCCTTTAAAATTCCCGATTCCTTCCCTCTCATACAAATCCATCCCGCTCTCTCTCACACAAAAGTATTCCCCTATTTCTTTCCGTTTCCCTTCTCTCTCTATCAAAATTCCTCAAGTCATCTGACTTGATTCAACTCAAAGTCATGAAACTGTTTCAACCACCACCACCAGAACCCCTTTCCTCCACCAATTGTCACAGCAACAACAACAGACTGCGTCGCCGCCCTGACCTAACCCTCCCACTCCCTCTATGCGACTCCCATAGCGATGAAGCAAATCGTTTGTGGGCTAGAGTTTCTGATCTGGGCTTCTTCTCCCATTACTTGATTACTAACCCTTGGCTGTCTGAGCACCTTTCTTGTTTGCTCATTCTCCTTTTACCCCTCTTTCTATCTCTCTTGTGGAATAGTTCAGGTTTTTTTGGGAGAAAAAAAAGTCCTTTTTTATCATTTGGGCTAATGATGATAACATAATTATCTTAGCGGATTTTAGTGACATTATCAAGTCAATGCCTTTTGTATCACAAGGGATGTGGTTGCTAAGATGAGGTTAAGCACCAAATGTGTTGAAGGGCAGTGTTCTTGTCGTGAGCTTTCTTTTATAAACGACTTCTCCTTCCACTGAGCCTATCTAACCCCATCTTATAATCTTAGGTTTAATTGTGTTTATGGTGTTAATTATGTTTCAAATGATTGTTCATTGGGGTTTAATCATATGAAATTTTGCACCAATTACCAATTCTGGGGGATTACCAGTTCCTCTTGGCATAATGACTCGGGTGCTAGAACCATATTTATGTTTGCACAGAAAAAAGATAGAGAGAAGTTTGAGATGGTTTGGGTACAATTATTGGTATCATTATATTGGTGGATTCTGGCAGAGAACATGAATCGTGTAAAATTGAATGGTAAGCATGCTGTCGTTCAGTCATTTTATATAAGGGAGCGTTTGAAAAAATCCGTGTTTCTAAAAAACATTATTTTTGTTTTTGTTAAAATTTATTTTTTTTATATGTTTTGAATTATTTTGATGTGTTAATCTTAAAATTAATTTTTAAAAAAGTAAAAAATATTATTTTGATGCATTTTGGTATGAAAAGTACTTTGAAAAGCAATCGCAACCACACTTCCAAACAGGTTAAAAGTATTTTAGAATTCTCCTAGAGTTTCATAAAATTTTTAAAAAATAATTTATGTTAAAAAAATATTAGAAAAATAACATAATTTAAATTAAACATTATTGAAAATAATGGTTGTTCCAAAAACTATGGCTATCTCAATTCAATTAACATGTATATAAAAAGTCAATTCAAGATTTTATGAGGATTTAATAGCAAAAAAAGAATGGGTAATCGAGAATATATCGAAACTTTTTTTTCAACACATATTCTAACTATATCTTTAAAAATAACCAATTATGGTTGTAATTTGTTAGGAGTTTTGTTTTAGGTTAATTCAATATAATCTTCTTTGATATTCTTCTAAGATGTAATTAGAATTATCTTATCAAAAACTGCTATTTCAAATAGCAGTTGTATATAAAAATATATTATGAGACGCAACTGCTATTTTAAATAGTGGTTGTGTATAAAAATAATATTCTGAAACACTGTTATGTTTAAAATTGTGTTATTTTTCCAAAACTTTTAGCAAACTATGCTATTTTTTTTAAAAAAATCCTAATATGTATGTTTAATTTAATCATTTTATAGGATTTGAAAAAAAATATCCAAGATATAAATTATAATTTTTTAAACTATAACATATAATTAGAAAATGGTAAATTACATGATGGTAAATGTTATTTTAAACAAATAATTTTACTTATATTCTTCACTAATTTTTTTAATTTTTTTATCAAATATCCTTAAAATCTCTTCATTTAATATTTTCTACACTTTTAACATTTCACTTTTAAATCTAATTCTTTCGACCTTGCTCATTCTAATTTGCTCACCTCGGATCAAACAATGTAACCTAGCACATTTCAGGCCTTCATTCTGAATTTTGTGGTGCCTTGATTAAACTCTGATTTTTTTATTTTTTATTTTGGTTTGCTTCATTCTGAATGTTATTTTACCAATCAAATGTTATTGCAGCGCCAGCGAATAGATTCAGTTTGTCAAAACATGGGAACAGAAGCTAGGCCTTACCACACGAGAGAATATCAAATGTACTCTTTATATCGCTCGACTTTCTACAGAACAAGCTTAAGTCTTTATTTTTGTTTTGTTGCTGGGAAGTGTTTTTTTTTGTAAAAAAATGTATTTTTTTTATTATTTTTATATTATCTTAATATACTGATATAAAAAAAAATAAGTTACTGTATTTAGTTTTTATCGGTGAATTCTTGAGATGATTTTCTTGACTTGAATTTGTGACTAAAAGATCTAGCGTGTTTAATTGGAGTGGATCTAACTTATTAGACGTCAATCATATAGAGAATTCAATCAACAAAATTGATTATTTTTTTTTACTGCTGAAATACTTGTTTGAATGTGGTTGTTGTTGTTTTTTAAAATATTTTCTACTTAGAAAAAATATATTAAAATAATATTTTTTTATTTTTTAACAATTATTTTTGAAATTGGCGCTTTAAAATGATCTAAAAACACTAAAAATATTAATTTAAAATAAGAAAAATTTTAATTTTTTCAAAAGTATTTTTTAAAAAAAACAAACAAATTTCAAACTCCTACTAAACTTAACCTATATATATATAACTAGATGCATAGATAAAAAAAAGCCAACTAATTTTCTTAAGTTAAACCGAATTATAATCTAGTTACATCGGTTTCTTAGATTTGACAAGGTTATTTCTATCCATTTAAAAAAAGAAAAAAACATTCAAAAGTGTTTTTGACTTGAAAAAATATTAAATTAATATTTTTTTAAAGTTTTGATGTGGTAATGTTAAAAATAAATAAATAAATAAAAAATTTTAATTTATTTTCAAACAAAAAACTATTTTGAAAAGCACTTTGCATCATAATCTCAAATATTTTCTTTGATGTATTTAATATTGTCATGTAAAGTACTTTTTAAATGTAATTTTTGCTTGAAAATAATTTTTTTTTATTTTCTATATCAATACATTAAAATAATAAAAAATAATAAAAAAATATTAATTTAATATTTATTTTTACTTTTAAAATACATTAAAACCCAAAAACCGATAATAAGGCTACAATATATGTATTGTAGACAAGGCTAATCATTTACTACATCAATCAATTACAACAACGGACTATATTTTCCCCAACCAATTAAACTACTTTCGATCAACATAAACTAAACCTGTAGAAAACTCTCCTTCAAGAGACAGCATGATGATCAAAGCACCACCTCAGGCATGAGCACAGCAACCCACCATAAAAGAGCAATTAAGCAAGGACGTGTGGACCAAAAGCGTCCTTTTACTTGACCCACCAGCCATAAAATCTATAAATACCATTAATCCTTTTACTTGACCCACCAGCCATCAAATCTATAAATACCATTAAGTGTGAATTTAATAGGTTGTGATAGAATATATATAAATGATGTTTTTTTATTTTTAAAAAATTATTTTTAATATTAGTATATCAAAATGATTAAAAATATACAAATTATATTAAATTTTAACAAAAAAAAATTAAATTTTTTAAAAAAGATTGTGAAATATTTTTTAAGATGCTCTAAATATACATCAACTATCTCAACGGAAAACCAAGAAAACAAAGTTCCGAAAAAAAAAAAAAAAGAGAGTAAAAATATACGAGTAGGTAGAAATCAAATATCTCCAAATTTTGCTGATTGAATAGGTACAAGTTGCAAGTAACCACAAGAGTCTCAAACCAGTAACAAAATCTACAACAATTTATTGATCTTGAATCTTCTTCTAAATAAAAGTCAATGCAAGAATCCAACCACCCCCTCTTGTCCTGGTCAAAACAAGAATCCAATCGGAAACTAAACCCTAAATTCTTCCCAATCCTTTCCTTTTCTTGTCTAGAGGTCCATGAACAGGCTGCTAAAAATATCTGGTGAATGTAGAGGAGAAACCATACCAGAACCTGAAAAGAAACCTGAAGGGCTGGCTGTAAATAATGGGCTCATACTATAATTATCATTCCAGAAAGATTGTGAAATATTTGCATCCGTTGACACGGGTGAGAAGAACCCAGTTGGTACCGGCGGTAACGTCGCTGGTGCCGGTGACAAGATCCCTGGAAATTGACCAAAATCCAGTTCTTCAATCATCTCCATGAGATCATCATTACTACTATCATTAATGGTACTTGGTCTACTTAATTCTCCTGGACTTGCTTTCTCAGTGGCAGCAAGTCTTGCAGCTGGAGAAACAGACCCGTCGTGGGAGAAATCAGCGGAGGAGAGACCTGTTAACCGCTGGACGACGGCCATGAAGTTGGATTCCTCTGCGTGGATGATCTTCGGAGAGACTGCATAGATGATGACAGGTTGTCTTTGAGGAGGGAGGGGTGGCTTCTTGATTTTGTGAGAGCCCTGGTGGAGTCTAAGCGCTGAAGGTCTAGGGCCTTGGATTTGAATTTCTTTTTTTGGAGATGGTGGCGGTGGCGGTGGCGGTTTGCCGGTGGCGGGATACTGGTAGGGGTTCATGATGGAGGATCAACTGTGGATTGAGAGAAAAAAAGAAAAAAAAAATGAAGTGAAAGGTGGTGTGGATGCCCCCAAGTTCAGGGCAATTATTTCGGTGGCTGGACAACAAAAAAACAAAAGGATCGGCCACTCAGCAAGCTTTGTTATTGATAATAATTTTAGATCAGAAAAAAAATTGAAAGACAAATCTGGTGGAAGAGAATAGAAGTCAAAGCTCAAAACCTGTGCACTCTATAAGTACTTGCAAGGAAATGAATGTTCTGCTAGTTGAGTCAAAATGGATGGCTTCTCTCAATTTCAATATTTATTATTTGGAGGCGGTCCTCACCTCCTAGGATCAAACTGGATTTTGAAATATAAATTGTATATTTGAAAAAATAAAAATAAAAAAGAATTTTATAAATAGCTATTAAACCTCATCTAATTTGACACAAATATATTCAGAAATTAATTAAGGATTTAAGGATTCATGTTCTAATTCATATCAAATTCCTAGTTGAATTAAGCAAGTCATTTACCTGGTTGAACTCGTTTCACTAGACTAATAATTTGTTTAATTCATTCTAAACATATTCGGGTTAGTCAAATAAAATAAAATAATATTATTATTTTAATAAAAATAATTGATTTAGATTTTTTCGGTAAAAGTCTCTAGTGGGAGAAGGAAAGTGTGATTAATTTTTTTTTTTTTTTTAGTGTGAGGGAGTTGAAATATTAGATTAAGCAAGTATAAGAAAAATAAATTGATAATGAGGTTATTAAGTTTAAATTCAAATAAGTTTGTAATAAATTATTTAATGCACCAATTATATATGAAAATATATAAAATTTGTTTTATATTGTGCTGGCTTCAGTTTTTCATCTAAAACAAATATTAAATTGATGTTTTTCAGGTATTTTTTTAATGATTTTGATATACTAATATTAAAAATAAATATAAAAATATTATTAATTAAAAAATAAATTAACAGACACATAACTTACTAATTAAAACTCCAGAACTAAAAGAACCTTGTTGGAAAAATATTGCTTTATGTCTTTTAAGGTAGTATTAATTAATATTGATGCCAACAGGGGATTGACTCACATCATAGAAAACTCATTTAATTTAGAATTTTTTTTTTATTAAATTAACTTTATCGTTGACTTTTTAGAAATGTGTTATATATAAGTCTTATTACGAGGACGTGAGAGACCCAATATTCTTTGCTGGATTTGTGATTAGTCTATTTGTATATTCATTTTCTTCAAGAAAAAAAAAATGATACTGGTATGTTTGTTTTCTAGACCAAAATTAGATAAATATTTATATTACTTTAATTATTCAGTTGATGTAAAATTAAATTAATTTTTGAAGATCATAAAAATTAACTAATAAAATATTTCTGAAAACAAATTGCTGAAAAAGCATTGTAACTTTGGCATGGTTTATAGGCTTATATATAGCAGAAATTGAGAAAAAAAATTTGATTGCCATGGTAAAATCCTTGTAGCACTAGACATATTGCACTACTCATTTGAATAGTATAATTACTTTTTTTTTTCTTAATCTAACAAAGAAAAATTTTAAGTTTACTTTGAGGGTATTTTTATCTTTTTATTTGACTAATTTATCATTATTTAATTTACCGGGAATAAATTTGTCTTTATAATTTTAAAAAGCATGGTAAAAAAACTTTAAACCTTTGGAAAAAAAAAATTGAAGGGTAAGTCAAGGGTGACTTGGTCTTTAAACCTTTAAATAAACAATTAAATGACTTACCTATCATTAAAGGCCAAAAATGTTAAAGGGATGGTCAAGATCAATTGGGTCTTTTTAATTTTTAAAGCATATTCTAAAAACAAATATACCTTCAAAAGCAAGAAAAAAAGTAATGTATAGGAGGCACTTGCGTCATTTTAAGTTGGTTTTCCTGTAATTTAAATATAGGGTAAGAGACAATTTGATCTTTTTTATTAATTATGATATTTATTTTAAAAACATTATTAGCATATACGAGTGGGCGACGCTTCCACTCTTTAAAAAACATGTGTGGCGTTGCCCTGTGCCAAACACCGCCTTCCAAGGTGGCATTAGAAGCAGTGTGCTATTTTTTTTCCAACATTGTTGTGCGTGCTAGTTACAAAGGAGTGGTTTGGCTTAAGTCAACTTTTTTCTTCTCCTCTCTCTTTTCTCTCTCTTCTTCTTACAAAAATTTTAAGGTGTACTCTCATTTGATTTTTGTATCCAATTTAGTTCTTATTATTTTGATTGTTATATTTTTTTTTTGTTATTTTGAATAATTTTTTTCTTCGATTTTATCTCTATCATTTGATTTCATTTAATGGGGTTGGTCCATAACTCATGATAAGGGTCACGAGTTTCGAAAGTTACCACAACTTGAATTTTATCTATTTTTTAGATTCTTTTTTAAAATTGAGTTTTTTTTTCTCTTTCAGTTTTATACATTTGATTTATTGAAAATTGGTCTTCGTGTCTTTTTTTTTCACTTTTCTTTTCTATTGGGTTATCCTCAATCTTATACCCGTGGTCTCAAGGTTAAGGGGTTGATACAAATCTTTTTTTTTCTAAGTTAGTTTTTTTTTTTAACTTTACTCTTGAATATTGAGTTGTTTGATAATTAAGCTTTATACTTCCATTTAGTTTTGTTTTAGACATGTTTACTCCAATATTGCAACCGGGACCCAGATGAGCTCAGGTCTCTTTTTATTTTTTAACGTTGTTAGTTTTTTTGTCAATTTATTTATTATTGTTGTATTTTTTATTTATATTATTTAAATTAGTCAAGCTTATTAAACTTAATCAAGCCAGTAACTCGAATCACAAGTTGTTTTTGCTTTTTTACAAGTGCCATGTGTTGGTTTTTTTTTTTTTTTTTTTTTTTTTTTTTTTTTTTTATTTTAAAAAAATTGAGCACTTATAAGATAGTGCGGGCACCCTATCTCATATAATTCTAAATTTACCATAATAAAAAGGTAGAATCTATGAAATGAACTTACCTTAACTAAGTTTTTCGTATGGAAACTTAATTCAGCAGTTAAATTATTAATCGATCCTTGTAACGATTCTCTGAAATTAAAAGAAAGAAAAGAGCAAGAATTT
>Ga0325411_1009477_pt1 | contig 10394 bp, 9 predicted proteins | sample PopdelMetagenome_13_FD_206181 | JGI IMG/M metagenome (GOLD analysis project Ga0325411, IMG submission 206181) | Populus deltoides microbial communities from Bellville, Georgia, United States - Xylem-PdIQD-R4 | ecosystem: Host-associated > Plants > Phyllosphere > Stem > Wood/Secondary xylem...
CTAGGTCTTTACGGTCGCTGTTTTGCTTGACCAAGGAATCTTGCCGTTGCAGTACGGTTAACGATTTGAAAATTGGGGCAATTGATAAGAATATAAGAATAAATAATGATTAATAATTTTCATGGGCAGGTGCTACTATTGTTATAAAACCGACCCTACGGGTCAACCCAATGATGTGTAGATTTGAGATTAGGGCTTGTGTGTTTTTGTGTTTTAAAAGTGTTTTCAAAAAAAATATTTTTTTTATTTGCTTCAAATTAATATTTTTTGGTGTTTTCAAATAATTTTGATATGCTGATGTCATAAATGATTTTTTTTAAAAAAATGTTATTTTGATGCATTTCCTAGTAAAAAACACTTTGAAAAGTAATCGCTGTCATACTCTCAAACATCCCCTAACTTAAGCTGAGTTTTATGTTAAATTGAGTTGGAAGCTAACCTTGTCTGCCTAGTTGACTTATTATCCCGATCGGGCTGACTCAAGTCACAAATTGACTGGTTAACCCGAGTTGACTCTATTTATTTCTTTTAATTAATTTTTTTTTTCAATTTCACACTCCCACATCTCAATCTTTTTTTAATGAAAATTGAGCTTTATAATTTTTTTATTTGTTTTTTTATAGAGTTATTCTGATCTCATAACCTAGGTGACGAGTTTATCAAGTTAGTTTGGGATTACTTGAGTTATTTTGTTTTTTGTACTTTTTTTAAGTTGATTTTTCTCGATTTTATCTTTTAATATTGAGTTGTTTGAAAACTAGGCTTCATAATTTTTTTTTATTTCCTTTCTACTGGGTTATCTTGATCTCATGATCTAGGTAACAAGTTTGACATATTAACCCGGGTTGACTCAAATAGTTTTTTTTGTTTTTATTTAAATTTAATATTTTTTTAAAAAAATTTCATCACCATTAGATTAATTAGGAATTGACTTTCATAATTTATTTTGATTAGTTTTCTATAGGCTTATCATAGTCTCATGACCCAAGTTATAGACTTGATAAGTTAATTCGAATCAATCCAATATATTATTGTCTCAATATTTAAAAAAAGAATATCATCCAATACATTGCCTATTAATATTTTAAAAAAAATGTTATTTAATCTGCATGATATTTTGAATTCATGATTAATTTTTTTATTAGAAAATACTTGAATATTTTCTTTTACATAAAAATAAAATTCATCCAACTCGCGCTAATGATCTAGTTGAAACATGTTGCCTTATAGGATTGAAAAAAAATCTCATGACGATACGAGAAACATCCCTGTGAGTGGTCATATGGTGCCTAGGAAGAAGACTCAAATAAATGTACTCCAGCAATCGGTTAATGAGAAAACTATGCATTCTGCTTGTACTCTCCGTTGTAGACACAAATGGATATTGCAGATGTTGAAAATTAAACTTGATTTTTGGTTTTTCTAAAGAATAGAGTAATCAATCCACTGGTTTAGTCGGCATAATACATTTCCAGTTCAACTTATGATTTCCTCGCATTAGTTTAATTTCTTGATTGTCTAGGACTTTATACCTATAAAAAGACTTGTAATTCAACATTATTTCCAGTACAAAAAGAGAGAGAATAGCTAAGAGAGATTAAAGAAAAACACTTAATAAAAATATATCTTCCTCTCAATCTTCTTTTTGTTCTTGAGTTGTTAACTTTAGATTACTATTTTTTGATCTTATACCACACCTATCTTTCTTCTAATAAGTGGTATCAGAGCTTGTTTTGATTATTTATCATGGCCAGTCCAAACTTCCCACTTCAATATCCTCATTTGATAAAGGACAACTACGAAACTTGGTGTATTAGAGTAAAAGCTTGGCAAGGTTCTCAAGATGTGTGAGAAATGGTTAAGAAAGGCTTTGAGGAGCCTATAGAAGAAGCAACATTGATTTCAACCCAAAGGAAGGTCGTGCAAAAAGCATGAAGAAAGGATCAATAGGCACTCACAATCATCCACCAATGTTTAGATGATGTCACTTTTGAGTTAGTGGCAAACACAACCACTGTCAAGCAAGTATGAAAAGTTTTACAACAATCAAACCAAAGAGCTAACAATATGAGAAAGGTATGTCTATAAAAGTTATGTTGTGACTTTGAAAAATTAGATATGCTTGAATCGGAGAATATTTCAAAATAGTTTGCAAGAGTATTGGTCATATACAATTAAATAAGGAGATATGAGGAGAAGATAAAGATAATTATGTGGTAGAGAAGATCCTATGCTCGTTGCAAAAGAACCATTATTTGGTGATCATGATACAAGAGTCATAAAATATGGATGTTCTTTCAATAAAAGGTCTCATAGGAAAATTACAAGTCCATGAGGAAATAGTTAAAAAATTTAAGAAGATATGGGTGCACAAGAACTTTTTTCAAAGCAAGAAGGTTCTGAATATTTCCATGGGGTTAGAGGACGTGGACAAAGTAGAGGAAGAGGCAGATTTGGAAGAGGTCATGACAACCTTAATAGGTCAACCAGTCGACCGTATGAAGCAAACCGGTTGATTGATTACACTGACAGTGACAATTCAAAATCCAGGTTTGACAAAACAAAGGTTAAATGCTATAATTGTCAAAAGATAGGTGATCATGCTAGGGATTGCTGGAATCCAGCCAGAAAAGTTGAGGAGAATGCCAATCTTGTTATAGAAAAGGAGAAATAAACCACCCTATTACTAGTTCATGATGAACGAATGCAAGCCAACAAGAACATGTGGTATTTAGATAATGATGCCAACTATCATATATATGGAGATATAGATAAGTTTAGAGAGCTTGATGAATCAATTAAAGGTAATGTCACCTTCGTAGATCATTTAAAAGTTTCCATCAAAGAAAAAGGCACAATTCTCATAAAATTGAAAAATAAAAGTTATCAATTTATTGGTGATATCTATTATATCCCTACTATAAAAAAATAATATATTGAGTTTGAGATAATTGTTGGAGAAGGGTTATGAGATTAAGATGAAAGATCTTATCTTAACATTACTTAATACTCATGAAGCTATGATTACAAAGATAACCATGACAAAAAACATAATATTTTTGCTAAACATAGATATTGATGTGCCGAAATGCTTAAAGACATGTGTGAAAGATTAGACTTAACTTAGGCATATGAGACTTGGGCATGTAAACTTTGATAGCTTAAAGAAAATGGCACAAAAAGGAGATGTTGAAGGGTTTATTATCCATTATACATCCAAATTAGTTGTGTGAAGGATGTTTAATAGGCAAGCAATTCCATAAGATCTTTCTAAAGGAGTCTACATCTAGAGTAAGTCAACATTTTCAAGAGATACATGTAGATGTTTTTGGTCCTATCAAACCATGTTTGTTTGGTAAAAATCTGTATTTTATACTTTTTATTGATGATTATAGTAGAAAAACTTAGGTATACTTTTTAAAAGAAAAGTCTAATGTGTTTAGTTGTTTTAAGAAGTTTAAGGCATTAGTTGAAAAAAAATGATTATTTTATAAAATCACTTAGGATGGATAGGGGATTAATTTTTTTTCTAATGATTTTTTTTAAGATCATGGTATAAAGAGACTTTTAACAGTGCCTAAATCCCCACAACAAAACAGGGTGATGAAGAGAAAGAATAGAAGCATCCTTAATATGACAAGAAGCATGCTCAAAACCAAGAACATGCCTAAAGAGTTTTTGACCGAAGCTGTAGATTGTGTTATCTATTTGTCAAATATGTGTTTTGCTAAGAGGTATGGAATAGAAAAAAGCCAAGTGTTACTAAGCATTGGCTATGTGCATCTAAATGATCAGGTAAGGACTAAGTTAGATGACAAGAGCAAAATGATGATCTTTGTGGGCTATGACCAAATGTCCAAAGGATATAGCTCTACAAGCCCAATGAAGGAAAGATAATGATTAGTATAGATGTTGAGTTTAATGAAGGAGCATGTGATTGGAAGGTAAGTGATGGTGAGAAATATAATTTTCTACCGGTTCTTGATGAAAGGGAGAAGAGCTATGAAGATCGTAAAAAACAAGCCACAACTTCATAATCACCAATGATGTCATCTTCACCTTTATCTTTAACTTTTAGTGGAAGTTTAAGTTATGGCAATCCATGAAGTCCACTGAGAAGGATGAAGATTCTTAATGAGCTATATAAGGTAACTACTTTTATTGATGATTATGTAATGCTATATTGTCACCTTGCTATATATGATCCTATAATTTTTGAAGAAGCAATAAATGATGAAAAATGGAGAATTGCTATGGATGAAAAGATTGCATCAATTGAGAAGAATGACACATAGAAATTGGTTCCAAGACCAAGTGGAAAGAAGCCAATAGGTGTCAAGTGGATCTACAAAGAAAAGAAGAATGCAAAAGGATAGGTGGAGAGATATGAGGCAAGGTTAGTGACAAAATATTATAGTCAATAACATGAAATTGACTATGATAAGGTTTTTGCTCCTATTGCTAGATTGGAGACCCTTCGATTAATCATTGTCACAACTACTCAACATTGATGAAGAATCTATCAAATGGATGCCATGCAATTAAAATATATTAAAATGTATGATGTCAATTGTAGGCATCAAATGTTTGCGGATCTGCAAGACAATGAAATATTAAAATCTATTACAATGTATGATGTTAGTTGTACGCATCAAATGTTTAGCTTCCGCATCTAATACCTACTTCATCTAGGTTTGATTTAATCTGTCACTGTCTTTTGGAATTTGTTTATTGATTAAAATTTGGAAACCTTTAACTGGAGAATAAGGCAACCAATATTATGACTTTTCTCATCATCTGCTGAAATATTATCGTAAGTTGCTTCCCATCCCCATAAAACCCTTCATTTTTTACCAAACCATGTTAAGTTCTTATATGTAGCGACATGCAAATGCTTCTGAGCGAGAGAGTGCATAAAATTGGTGTTGATACATTTAAAATAACCTGTTGAATGAGTATGACATGTACTTGTAGACAACCATTTAGGATTTCATATTAGCATCATATTTATTTTGCACTTTGTATCTTTAATACCTGATGATATACTCTACTATGTAGTTTTACACCCCCAAATATTAAGGTCTATATCTAAACCCTAATATAAAATGAACAAAATGATTGGTGAAGAGTTTTTGATATTTTAGCTAAATCTTAACAGATAATCATAAATTAGTTACGATATCCATTTTTGCATTTCAAAACATGAGAAAAATGCATTTTTGTTTTTTTTTTATAAAAAGGTATGCTTGGAAAAACTTTTAGGATTCTTCTGTATGTATGAAAACAAAATATTTTTTGTTTTTCGAAATAGGAAATTAATTTTAAAAAAATTGAGATTTTTTTTATTTTTTATTTTTTTGTTAGGAAAGTTTCGGAGAAAACCATATAGTCCAGTATTATGTAAAATTGATTAGAAAACATGCGAGAAAATCATAAATATTTTGAAATGACCCTTGAAATGTTTTTGGAATTTTTTCTTTTTTTTATTGGGTTGGACCCGACCCAGCCATCTGGACTGGGCCGAAACAAGTCCTGCCCTTCTTCCTTTTTCATAGGTGGGTTGGACTCGGCCCACCCATCTAGGCTGGGCCTAAATGGGTCTAGCCTCAGCCCAACAATCATGTTAATTAATTATGTTGCATATAGAACAAATTCTTGTTCTGCATGCTGCAACCTTGCAACAAGAAAAGGGAAAGGAAAAAGTTTACCTGGTGCAGGGGGCGGTGTGGCTGGCGTCATTAGGAGGCCAATGTGAGGCTAGTGGTGGTGCTGATGGAGGAATTGGTGGCCAGAGTTGGTTGTGGGAGGAAGAAGAAACTTTCAGCTGAGAGGAAGAAGGAGAAGTTGGCGTGGTGGTTCTTGTCATCAACAAGGGGATAGGTTGGTGGAGGAGGCTGAGTCACCGTCAGTCACGGCATGAGACTTTTTGTTAAATAAAAAAACAGACTTTTACAACTTTGATTGTACTTTATATGGTCTTAGGGTTTAGTCTTGTGTTAAACTTATACCATCATAGTTATAAAATCCAGACTAGCTCGGTGAGTCAATTTAGAACCTGACCAATCGAAGCTTGGATCAATCCGTGTTGAAGAAAAAATAGAATAAGAAAAAAACTTGTCTTATCATGTCAAAACTCACCCCTTAAGCAGTTGAATCTTTTTTTCTTAAAAATTAAATTAAACAACATCATTTTAATCCTATTTTTTTTAAAAAAAATCAACTATTGCACCGACGGGGTCCATAGTGGGTTCCACTTGTGAGACCAACTCTAACGCAGGTGCTAAATCGAGAGCCAAAAATAAATAAATAAATAAAAATTAGCTTTTCTTTGTTTGTTTTTCATACTCCAATAGGAAGCTAAACAAAATGTTGAAATATCTTTTCTCTCCCACAGATGTTATTCCTACAAAATCATTAAGAAAAAAAGCCACAACCAACAAAGAGAGACAATAATGGTGTTTGGAGTACTCAAACAAAGGGGCCCTCTTCTGCCCAAAGCTCCTGAGGGATGTGGTTGGCGTGCTGCTTTGTTTTTCAAAGAGTTGGCAGAGCAAGCCCAAACTGGGAACTTGCGAGTGGCTGCGGTTGTACAACTCAAAACTGTAGTAAAGTCACAGAGAAGGGATCACCTTGAGTTTGTGCAGCTGAGCTACGACAATATTCATTCCTCCATGCAAGCTCAAAATTTCCCAGCTGCAATACGATGCAACATATCTGCAGTTCAGCTGCTAATCTGCTGTCCATTACTTTCCAGGAGTTTCACCACCTGAAGCAGAGTGATATTGCAATCGGCGAGGATGGACGATACTCCTTCATTCAGTGCCTCGAGGAGTTAATTTGACTATAGAATCTGATAGTCATACAAAAAAGAAGAAAGAAAAAAGAAAGAAGGTGTCTACCCTGCCTTAGATCTCATGCATATTCTTGCTTGTATTAAACTAGTTATTTACCATTGTATATGAACTTGATTTTTAAAATATTTTGGTTAGGTGTTTGCTTGGTTTTCCTTTTGGGAGATAAATACAAGAAAAAAAAAGTGGAAAAAACACTCCCTTTCCTCCTTGTAAGTTCTTACTCCTTGAAGTCGGTCCATGTGATAATTATAACAATTTATATTGTTATTTGAAGTTATTATAATTATAGTATTTTCAAGTTACAAAATAATAGTATATAGTTTTATTTATTGTATTTCGATTATTTATCTTATTACTTACTAACTTGATTAGTTATCTTTATAGTTTGGTTAATTGCTTTGTCATCATGATAGTTATAAATAATTAGGTATAATTCCAATAAAAAAAAATATTGTTACCTTATAAATAATATTATATTAGTTGAAAAGAACATTTTTATTTAATTATAAACTAATAAGCATTCAAACTCATCTACAAATATTAACAATACTCTAAAAGCCGTCGGGAAAGTGTTGTAGCTTTCCTCACGTCTTTTATTTTCGTTATACTTATATATTATAATTATAATGATTATTATCAGTGTTTTACTGTTGACTGCACAGTGCAGTTCACAGTAAAACACTGATGCTTTAATTTTTTTTTTTTGCCGAGCTGTCTTTTTTTATTTTGTTTTTTTTTATTTTTTAGCTGTTTTTTTTATTTTTTTATGCCTTTTTGGTTTTTTTTTTGCTTCTTTCTTTTAACAGTACAGCCCACAGTAAAACACTTATGCTTTAGTTTTTTTTTTGCTGAGCTGTCTTTTTTTTTATTTTGTAGCTGTTTTTTATGTCTTTTTGGTTTTTTTTTTGCTTCTTTCTTTGTTTTTTTTTAATAATTTTTTTTGTTTAATTTAGTTTGTTAATGTTAATTTTTTTATTTAGTGATCAGAATTTCATGACACGGATCCCGGGTTTAACAGGTTAACCTGGTTAGACCAGTTAACCCGGAATATTTTTTTTTTGCTTTTTTTCTTTTTAATTAATTTTTTTTGTTTAATTTAGTTTGTTAATGTTAATTGTTTTTATTTAGTGATCAGACTTTCATGACACGGATCCCGGGTTTAACAGGTTAACCTGGTTAGACCAGTTAACCCAGAATATTTTTTTTTTGCTTTTTTTCTTTTTAATTAATTTTTTTTGTTGACTTTAGTTTGTTAATGTTAAATTTCTTTCTATTTAATTATCAGACTTTCATGACACAAATCCCAGGTTTGACAGGTTAACTTGGTTTCACGAGTTAATCCAGTTAATTATGGGTTGACCCGTCAATTTTTTTTTGTTTTTTTTCTTTTAATAAAATTTTTTTATTTAATTTATTTTGTTGATATTAAATTTCTTTCTATTTAGTTATCATACTTTAATGACACGGATCTCAGGTTTGACAGGTTAACCCAGTTAATTTAGATTTTTTTTCTTTTTCTTCATTAGTTTTTTTTCTTCCTATAGGTTTTTTTGTGTTTTTTTCTTTTTAATTATTTTTTTGTTTAATTTAGTTCATTAATATTAATTTTTTTTTCTATTTAGTTATCGCACTTTTATGACACGAATCTCAAGTTTGATGGGTTAACCTGATTTGACGGGTTAACCCACTTGATTCAGATTTTATTCTTTTTCTTTATTAGTGTTTTTTCTTTCAATTTTATCTTTTAATATTGTAAGTATAACCAAAAGAGATCAACTTTTCACTGTAGATTACATTATGCAAATCCACACTGAAAGATACCTTTTAGTTATAGGTTTTTTTTTTGTTACTTTTTTCTTTGATTTTTTTAATTGATATTTTTTTTGTTTAATTGAGTTTGTTAATATAATTTTTTTTTATTTAGTTATCATACTCTCATGACATAGATCCCAAGTTTAACGAATTAACCTGGTTTGGCGGGTTAAACCAGTTGATTCAATTTTGCAGTTCATAGTGAAAAAGCTAATGCCTTTAGTTTTTTTCCTTTGTTTTTTTGTTTTTCAGTTATTTTTTTTAATTTAATTTCTTAATATTAAATTTTTTATTTAATTATTAGATTTTTATGACATGGATCCCAGGTTTGACGGGTTAACCTGGTTTGACGAGTTAACCCAGTTGATTCAAAAAAAATTTTTCTTCATTAGTTTTTTTCTTCTTGTAGGTTTTTTTCTCTTTGCTTTTTCCTTTTTAATTAATCTTTTTTTAAAAAATTTAGTTCATTAATATTAAATATTTTTTCTATTTAGTTATTACACTTTCATGATACGAATCTCAGGTTTGACGGGTTAACCTGATTTCGCGGGTTAACTCAGTTGATTCAGATTTTTTTTCTTTTTCCTCATTAGTTTTTTTCTTCCAATTTCATCTTTTAATATTATATGCAGTCCACAGTGAAAAGGTTGATGCCTTTAATTTTTTTTTTTTCTTTTTATGCCTTTCACTGTGGACTGCACAGTGCAGTCTACAGCGAAAAGGCTGATGCCTTTTTTTTTAATTAATTTTTTTATTTAATGTATTGATATTTTTTTTTCTATTTAATTATCAGATTTTCATGACACGGATCTCAGGTTTGATGGGTTAACCCAGTTAATTTAGATTTTTTTTCTTTTTCTTCATTAGTTTTTTTTCTTTTTATAGTTTTTTTCTTTTTAATTAATATTTTTTAATTTAATTTAGTTCATTAATATTTAATTTTTTTCTATTTAGTTATCAGCTGATATCTTTAGTTTTTTTTTCTTTTTGCTTTTTTGTCGTTTCTATGCCTTTGACTGTGGACTGCACAGTACAGTCCACAGTGAAAAGGCTGATGCTTTTTTTTTGTTTTTGTTTTTTAATTAATTTCTTTTGTTTAATTTAGTTTGTTAATGTTAAATTTTTTTCTATTTAGTTATCAAACTTTCATGACACTGATCCCGGGTTTGACGGTTTAACCTGGTTTGATAGGTTAGCCTAGTTAATTCTAGGTTGACCCGTCAATTGTTTTTTTCTATTTAGTTATCAAATTTTCACGACACGAATCCAAGGTTTGATGGGTTAACATGGTTTGAAGGGTTAACCCAATTAATTAATTTTTTTTTAATTAATCTATTTAATTATCACACTTTTATGACACGACGTTGCAGTAAAACCCACATTCAAGGCTATTGAGTCTGGTATTGCAGCCAGACCCACTTAAACTTGGGTCATGCAAGTTTAATGTTATTATTAATTTTATAAATATTACTCTTGGGTCAGGCGTTACAGCCAAACCCAAGACTCTTAGGTATAACTTTGCAGAAAGACCTAACACTTTAAATCTTAGTTTTTTTATATTTTTATATAAAAAAAATTTAACCCGCAGCATCACGCATGTAATGTAAGTAGTTATCTCATTATTTTTTGTGTAATTATAATCTTAAAAAAGTAACAATTAGCCTTTAAGTAAAATAAAATTTCTAGAAAAATAAACTTTTTACATCCAATTCGAGCATAGCGGGACAA
>Ga0325411_1009479_pt1 | contig 10393 bp, 5 predicted proteins | sample PopdelMetagenome_13_FD_206181 | JGI IMG/M metagenome (GOLD analysis project Ga0325411, IMG submission 206181) | Populus deltoides microbial communities from Bellville, Georgia, United States - Xylem-PdIQD-R4 | ecosystem: Host-associated > Plants > Phyllosphere > Stem > Wood/Secondary xylem...
TTTATTTTCGAGATAGTTCTTAGCATTTTTTCTATAACATTAGCTGGTGCACTTTTTTTACCCTTTATAATAGTTTTCTTATCTTAAATTTTATTCAGTGCCTTTCCCATGCATGTCAAATTTTATTGTCGTATGGTTCAATAAAAAATCTAAAAAATTGTTCAATCAATTTAGACTCATTACCTGATTCATGGATTTAATATATTAACTTAAATTGATTTAATTTGATAAAAAAATATTGTCATTTCAATATGTAAAAAGAAAAGGTTACATTGACATCATCTAAATTTTTTTACTCTTGACACCAAACCTGGTTTTAACTAAGTCACATCAGGTTAGCTTCAACCCGATTCAATTTGAAAATCAAACCAAGTATGGGTCCGGGTTGGGGGGTCTCCAATTTAGCATGTAAGGTTGAGCCACATTTGGTGACACTGCCAGAAAGTTTTACATGGCAATGCATTGTTTTTATATTTTTTTAATGTATTTATATCAACTCATCCGAGTTCATTACCACTTCACAAGTTTGTTATATTAATTCAAGTTGACTCAGGTTGATAAAAATATTATCGTCTCGATATGTAAAAATAAAAGAATAAAATGATGTTGTCTTGGATTATTATTATTATTATTATTTTATATCAAACTAGTTTTTTTTAAATAGAATAGAAGGTTTTAGTTTCATAAAATATATCAATCATAATTTATTTTAATAATGTAAATATTTCAAGTTAAATAACTTTGTTAAAGAACAATTTCCAAAAACATTTTAACCCTAAAAGTAATTATTACTCAGTTTAAATTTTACCTCAAATATACTCTTTAACAATGTTTTATAAAACAAATTAAGCAAAAACCACTAGCTAGTGATTGATTATTTTGAGGCAATCGTTGTGCAGGGTAAAGATGTAGATTACCATGATTTTGTTAGCATTTTTGCGCTGCTTATTATCAATTCAACCATCAGCTTTATAGAGGAAAATAATGCTGTAAATGCAGCAGCAGCGCTTGTGGCTCGGCTTGCACCAAAAACAAAGGTTTAAGATTTATTGCTCTCTCTGTTTTTTTTTTTTTTTCCTTCATTTTCTCTGTATCTTATCTTTTCACAAATTATTTCATTAACTTTTCCTTTCCTTTACCAGTTCATGTGATAAGTTTTACGTGATGGGAAATGGAGAGGGGAAGATGCTGCAGTATTAGCACCCAGAGACTTTATTAGTATCGAGTTAGGCGACATCATTCCCGCTGATGCTCGATTGCTTGAAGGAGATCCTTTGAGAATTGGCCAGGTCCCAGCAATTGCTGCTTGAACACCATTATTTAGATGTGTAGCATCATGATCTGATCTTGGAAACCCGTGGCTAGGTTCAAATGTTAATAGGAAACGAACCAGGAACTAGAAATGTATGCAAGTTAGAGAAAGTATGTGAGAATTGTGCTCCTTTGCATATAGAGAAAGTATGTGAGAATTGTGCTCCTTTGCATATAAAAAGTGCAGCTAGTGTTTATACTACAAACAAACCTCTGGCTCTGTCGCTCTGTTGGACCTCCATTAGAGATTCTACACAAAAGACTGACCTTTTGTCCATAGCTTGTTGAAATCAAATTTCTCAAAGCAACAGTAGCTGGATAATTTTTATTTCTTAAATAGTTGAATTTATATTTTCTTTTGAACCAAAACTAGTTGGCTTACGTTCTTAATATCATGATAACGATTTATATATATAATCATGACGACGGAGTGATTATATGCGTAAAAATTACCGGAGGGGGGAAGATATTGTCGACTGATTTATCTGATGAGTTTATTAATGAAGAATACAACGCCATGATGACAACTTGGGGCTGAGGGGGCGACGGCGAATTACCAGGTGCCTAATGCTAATAGATAACAGTTTTTGCTCGGTAAGGCAAGCTGGGACATCTCATATTTGGACCTTTGACGTGAATGCAGTGAAAATATTTTTTATTTAAAATATATTAAAATAATATATTTTTTATATTTTAAAATTTATTTTTGATATTAGTATATAAAAATAATTTTAAAATATATATAAAAAATTAATTTTAAATTAAAAAATATCGATTTTTTACTAAACAAGGTTCTTAAACACTACCAGTTTGCAAAATCAAATTATTCTCTGAATTTTCCATATCGAAACAAAGCATAGAAGAAATCTCAAGACAACTCTTCGCTGCATCTTATCTCAATCATATAAATATATCGACCAGTGCCTGATTTTTACTAGGTATCTACCTCGATGTTTATCTCATGATCATCACATGTCACATATGCAGTAAATCTACTTTGTGTGAACAAATTTGGGAATGATCGTTGATGGCAATCAAGAAATAAAAAATGCCCTGCTTAATTTTAAGCTATAAATTAACTAACTATTACTACTTCTCTACCCTTTTTCCATTTCAATGTTATTATTTTTTGAGATATTTCAATTTTATTATTTTTTCTCAATTTTCTCGTTAATTTTTTTTTAACAATCATCCGAATTATCTTTAGATCATTCAAGTTAACTAGATTATATAGAGACAACTCTTATTATATTTTAATTTTAAATTTGATCAAAGTAAAGAGTCAGGTCAATAGATATTTTGTCAATTTCATTAGTTTTTATCAATTTCATCTTTTTTTATTGACCAAACAAGTTGTCTTTGAACCAATCAAGTCGATTGAGTCATATCTATACAACTCTTACACAATTTAATTTTAAATTTAAGTTAGGGAAGAAGTTGGGTCGGGAGTTTTTATGACAATTTCATCAAAAAAAATTCTCAATTTTATCCTTAATTTTTTTTTTGTTGTTTAGTTGGTATATCTTTGGACTAACCATGTCAATTATATCATATCAGGATAACTTTTATATATTTGATTTTTAAACCTAAATTATATAAAAAATTGAATCAAGATATTTTAATATTGACATGCTAAATTAGATTTAATAAAACTATAAATAATTTTCTACAACCTAGATATTTTTTATTATATTAAAAAAAATTAATATAACACACATCGAAGCTCAAGCATATAACTAGTCCATTTCTAATTCAAATCAACTAACAAAAAGGAACCAAATTCATGCTAAATATATTTTTCATAGAATGATTTTATTTTTAATCGATCTTTAGATAAACTTATGGGCGTAGAAACTAAAATCCTTTCATTATCATATCTTCAAACGATTGTAATAAACAAAGTTTGTTGAATTCCATTCATATCAACCCTATCTTAAGAATTTGTACTAATGGAATGAAGAACAGTTGTTAGCGTCGTTGGTAAATGTATTCTTCAACATGGTTTTCTTAAGTTTTAATTTTTAGTACATATAAATAGATATTACTTGCAAGTTGATATGCTATTCGCTATTGGCCAGATTAAATTTCTTTTTCCTGTAAAAAATATCCTAGAATTATCAACATAATAAAAAAATACTTATGAACTCAGGCTTCGTTGCATGTATTTAATAATATAAATTGGAAAACATGTTAGAAAAATTGTTAATGTTTACATAAAAAAAAAAAAAAGGTCAGAAGAGAGATGCTGAAACAATTCAAAAGCCATCATGAAATACAGTGTTTGGTTAACAGACAATCCTGTATATATTTGGTCAATAAACAACACCGCACACATTGTCTAAAAGGTACAGGAGGCGCTCATGCTCTGATGTGTGAAACGCTCTAGTTAACCACCTTTTTAACATCATTTATATTTATTTAATTATAAAATTGCCCGTAAAGTAACTTAAAAATAACAAAAAATATTAATAAAATATCAAAATACTTGTGAAAATAAATTTTAGAAAATTTAAGAATAAAGGTAATGCAGTTATTTACTCAAAAGCATTTATGTTATTTTAATGTGCTTAAAAAAATTAAACATATAAAAATATACCTGGAAATAAATTTTAGAAAAATTGAGAATAATGGTAAAGTAGTTATTTACTGTTCATCATAAATGCAAAAAAAACCTATTTATCCCTTAACGACTAATGAATCCCTATAAATAAGATTATATTGCCTTGCTAGTTTGTTTTGAGTAGGGAAAAATAATTTTAAATTGGATGAACGATATTTTTTTCATGCTTTTTTATATTATTATTTTTTTGTTTATAATCAAAATCATAGTATAGTGATTGTGTTTGGGGAGGGCCCGTTAGCTACAGCAAGAATGGATAAGATCATAGCTGTCTTTATTTATTTTTATTTTTATTATTATTATTATTATCTTGAATGAAAGTACCCGCCATCACGTGAAATACTACAAAATCATTCTGACAAGTGAGTGTAGTTCTTTTATGTTTTTCTTTTTTCGACAAATATTATAAATAATAATTAAAGCGATCTTCTTCTCCTTTGCGTTCCATTGAATTTCGGTCCATTATTAAAACTTGTAGTGGGAGTGCTACTTGTAAAAGTTGTTTTTAAAGTATTTTTTATTTAAAAATATATTAAAATAATATATGATTTTAAACTTTAACACATTAAAATAATTTAAAATAATAAAAAAAAACTCTTCCGAGCCGCAACATCAAACACTTAAAAAACAGTAAAAAAAAAGAAATGAATGATGCCGAGCAATAAAAGAAACATTAAATATGAAAAAAATAAATCTAAACACTATTTTATTGTAGTTTAATTTATAGTGTTGTTGAACAAAAAGTGATAAAATTAATGAAATTATTTGGCATTGTTTTGACAGAGCATTAATTAAAATTGGCAGGAGTTTTTGATGGAGTCGGAGGTACAGGGCAGTAGCTTGGGGGTGGTTCTCCTCCCTCGCTAATTGCCCATGTATAAGAATTTTCAATGTATATATATATATATTTTTTAAAATCACCTAATCCGGCACGATGGGGTTACCAGTACCAATCAAATTGTCTGTGTCCGTGTTTTGTCTCTGTCTCGTAGTTACGTGGACATGAGTAGATGACCACCACATAATAATAGGATTTGGATTAATTATAAGAAAAGTTAAATCACATGGAAAAATTGCTGTGGTTTTTTTTTATTCAAGAACTATTTATTGTTATAGTGTTTTTCATTATAATTTTTTTAAAATTATTTTTGTTGATTTTATTTTTAATATTAAGATCATTAAGAATTTAACTTTAAGATTTTTTTTTCTTTTTACTTTGTCTTTTTATGAGATTAGCGTAGTTTGCAGGTTTGTTGAGGTAATCCAGGTTGCCCCATGAATGTCATGTGTTTTTTTAATTGAACTTGATTTTTTTATAGTTTATTTTTTTATATATTGTTTAAAAAATAGTTTAAGAGAAAAAATATTATTAAACTTTACGAAATAACAAAAATTAAAGGAAGTACAGGAAACTACTGTTCACCCAACACCAATTGCGCTATGGATTACAAACGTAATCCATAGTGTTTTGCATCTTTTTTTTAAATTTTTGTCATGATTTTTTTAAAAAAAAAATTTGACGATTTCATCTTTTGAAATTGAGATTGTTGAGAATTTAGCTTCGTAATTTGCTTTTTTTTTTTTTCACCTTTATATGAGGTTAGCATGGTTTACGGGTTTGTTAAGGTAATCCAGGTTGGCCCGTTTTACGAGTTTGGTGATTGTTTTTTTTTTAGTTGAACTTGACATTTTTTATAATCTATTTATTTCTTATATAGTTAAAAAAATAGTTTTAGAGAAAAGTCATATTATTAAACTTTATAAAGTAACAAAAATTAAAGAGTGCGAGGAAACCATTGTTCGCCTACACATATTGCACCGTAAATGACAATAGTAATCTATAGTGTTTTGCTTTCTTTTTGATGTTTTTGAATTTTCGTTATGATTTTTTCTCAAAATTATTTTTATCGATTACATCTTTTAATATTGGAATGATTGAGAATTTGACTTCATAATTTGTTTATTTTTATCTTACCTTTTTATAAGGTTGACATGGTTTGTGAGTTTGGCAGAGTAACTCGGGTTGCTCTGGCTTACAAGTTTGGTGGAGTGTCTTTTTTTTTTTATTGAATTTAACTTTTTTATCACATATTTTTTTCTCATACAATTAAAAAAATTAGTTTCAGAAAAAAGTTAGGTTATTAAACTTTAGAAAATCCACGAACCTGTTTACATGTTTTGTTGGTTAACTTGGTTCGCGAGTCTGGCACGTTTACCTTTTTAAAATTATTTTTTTCCATCCTTAGATATTGGGTTAATTAGGAATTCGATTTCATAATTAGTTTTGTTTCACCTTTTATGAGGTTATTGTGATCTAATAAAACATCTCAGTATTGAGTTGGTGTATAATTTCGCAATCATCTATTTTTTTTATCATATAGTTAAATAAAAAATAGATTAAAAAAATAACAAATTATAATTTCAATGGAGTGCATAACCCAGTTTATAGGTTTGACATACTAGCCCGGCATACCCGATTCACAGGTTTGACAAGTTGACTCATCGATATGATATGATTTTTCTGTTTTTGGTCTTTTAATTGTTTTTAATTTATTTTTTATTTCATCATTTAATATTGGATTGGTTGGGAAATGGACTGCATTGTTGATTTTTGTTGCTTTATAGGGATAATTGTCTCAAATAAGTATCTATTTTTTGGTTGATTCTTAATTTTATTAGTATCTGTTTTTATCATATAATTAAATAAAAAAATTATAAAAAATTAGTAAACCTAATAGAGTCCATGACCCTTGATTTTTGTTGCTTTATAGGGATAATTGTCTCAAATAAGTGTCTATTTTTAGGTTGATTCTCAATTTTATGAGCATCTGTTTTTATCATATAATTAAATAAAAAAATTATAAAAAATTATTAAACCCAATAGAGTCTATGACCAGGGGGCGAGGTCGATCTAATATGTCATTATCTCAATATGTTTTAAAAAAATTATCATCTTGAAGTTTTTTTAAAAGTTAAGTCATGTTTTTTTCAATCATCAATGTTGCATTTGAATCTATAAAATAGATCGATTTAAGTCAAGTTAGCTCTCACATGGTTTAATTAAAAACTTGAGTTAGATAAGGAGTTAAGTCGGGAGGTTTCAAAATTAACCTATTTGGTCAGGTTTAATAACACTATTAAAAAATTATATAAGCTCTTAATATATTTTTTTACATTTTAAAAAAAATAATTCAACTTATGGCGGAGCGTGGACCAATATACTAGTTAATTCTACAGTTTGTGAGAATAAAATATAAATATCTAAAATTGAGTTTTGTATCATTTTATGTTTTCAAAAACTGAAAACATTCTACGATTTGTGGGAAATAGACTGCATTATTGATTTTTGTATCAACTCATGTTAGCATGGAAAACCCTAATAATTAGAGTTGAGTCAACTCAAGTTATCCCGCTAAACTCGTGGTTCAGATTATAAAATTGAGTAGAAAAAAAAAAGAAAATTACAAAGCTTATTTGTCTTAAAAAACACAAATCAATGTTGAATTATGAAAGCATATAAGAAAATGAGCAAAACAAATGTGGGTAATATTTCTATTTTCTATACCTTGTAAAAAATAAAAAAAAAATATTATTTTGAAGTATTTTCAAGCAAAAAGCATTTTAAAAAGTAATCACTACTATAATCCCAAACACTATCAAAATATTTAACCACCTAAGCTTTTTTTATTATTATTGATATTTAACACACTTAAATTATGTATACACACCATTAAGTTTATAAAAAGATTATAAACTCAAACTATCATACTTCAATAATGATTCTAATTAGCTAGTTTTAAAAAATGACCTCATGTAAGAAGAGGTTGAAGTAACTCTTTAAATTTGTGGCGTGATCAATTCAATCCTTTTAATTATTAACTTTAGCCTCCTAACTGCACTAATAACTTAATTTGTAAGAAATTATATATATATTACTCCAGATGCATTATCTGGTTTAAGAGAACACTAGCTGGTTTTTTTTTTTTTTAATTAACGTGGGTATCCAGGTCAGCTTATATGTACCTCGACTAATTTCATGGGCCCTGAAGTTAATGACTATGTAAGTCTCCAGTGGCCATCATATTAGCAACTATAGGGTTCGAATTTGAGACCACAGAAGAAGTAAATCTCTTGATCTCAAACTTTTACCACTAGACGTACTAGATGGTGAACACTAATTGGTTTTTATTAAACTTATTCATGGTGAATCAACATAGTGACTCATTGACTCAGCTATTGAATCGATTTAGTTTCAAAATAAACAATATGAGAGTTGATTAGCCTAGCCAACCTGACAGGTGCAGTCGTGAATTGATTGACTTGACAAAACCTAACTAGAGCTGGAGGTGCTGAACTTTTAAAATATATATTGTAAAAATTATATCAAATTAATGTTTTTTATATAAAAAATATTAAAACGATGATGTTTATCAACTTGACAAAAACCTAGTTTGATTTTTTAAAAAATATTTTAAAAACAATGTCAAATTAATGTTTTTCATATAAAAAATGTTAAAATAATGATGTTTTGTATTCACAAGGGTTAAATCGAGTTAACTCGTTAAATCCGTGATCAATATCATAAACTAAGCTAAATTGAGTTAACCTGCTAAACTTGTAATCTAGATCATCAATCAAGTTTAGTTTAATAATATCAGTTTCTATAATATATATTTTATTTAAATAAATGCTTATAAAAATAAATAAAAAACAATAAATAAAATTACTAAGATGATGTGTTAATTTTTTATTTGAAATTATCTTTTCTCATTCACGTTACTTTTTTATTTTGACAACAAAAGTTTTTTTTTTAATAACAACATCGTTAATTGAAAAACATTGACAAACCTTTTTTTTAAAAAAAAGAAACAATGTCTATTTGGAATAAAAAAGAAAAGGTGTATATTTTTAATTAAAAAAAACTAATTTTTGTCAATCACACTTTTTTTTTTTTTACTTTTAATGAAAACATGTTTATTTTTTTACGAGGAGCTTCATGTGGAAACTCAATGACATTTTTCCAGGAGTGTGTTATATTTTATGTAAAAACTCATTATAATTGTGAAAATAAGTTTTAATTAAAAAAAATCATGAATTGATTATCTCTCCACAACTACATGGAAAAAATAAGAGCAATAAATTTTAAGAAATATATGTATAAAAATCTACAAGAAAAAAAATATTTCACTCTCATTTATTATGAATGAGGAAATTATTAAAAAACAATTGAACAAATACATAATTATTTGTAATCATAAAAAAGGCATAATATTCATAAAAATAGTGACATGATATTTTTACTAGGAGCACACTTTTCAATAAAAGGCAAAAACAATTAAAATAAAGGTCTTTTAAAAATCTCAACCGTTTGAAATAGAAAAAAGAGAGGCATTTCTTCAATCTAATTAAACTCTATTTTTTAATTAATGCATCCCTTGATTGCTTTATCAAAGATATGTTTTTTTAACTGCAAACAATATTTTATAAACAAAAACTATCATGCGCTTAAAAACAAGTTTTAAAATAATATCTTAATACTTTGTATGTGATTGATGAAAAAAATAAAAAAAATAATAATAACAAGTAATATGATAAAATCATGTTAAGAATATATGTAAAAAAAGTTTAAAATATTTTTTTAATTGAATATTCTTGAAATATTTTTTATTTATTTCATATCAAATACATAATAATTAAAAAAAAGATAATATTTCCATTAAAACCTATAATATCATTTAATATTTTGCCTTTTTAGGCCAGGTTTTGGTTCATGTACAAAGAAAAAAAGAAAAAGAAAAAGAAAAAGACATTGAATTTTTATTTCATTGTGAAATTCGGTCTTCAAAATCAATTATTTTTAACTAATATAATTGGTTAATTCAACATCTAAATACTTTTTTGATATTTAGAGAATCTCATGTCAAGCTAGTAAAAATAAATCATCAAGTATAATCTCAAATCATCTTAAAACATCTACACAATATGCTTTAAGTTATTAATGTCATAAAAAAAAGCAAAATTTTTTATTTATTGTTATTATTATTATTATTATATAATTAGGAGCATAGTTTTAAAACCCAACCAACCACAGGGCTGGAACTGGATCGAGTTGATGAAAAAATAGAAAAGATAATGACCTTGTGTGACTTGACTGGTTGACCCAGCAAAACCCGATTGCAACTTGTTAATTTTTATTTTTAATTTTTTACTAAAACGATGTTATTTTAAAATTTTTTAAAAATCAAAATTAATCCCAACAAAACTCGATCACCTAATTAAAATCTGTAACCTGAGTTTTGAATCGTGTGCCTACTAGTTCGGATTTAAACACTATGATAGGAGTACGAAAGTAATTTTAATTATTTCTAATGATTCTTGACAAGGTGAGAAATCAGATGGCGCCCTGCAAGCCAAGGAAGACGTAGTTTTAATAACTCTGTGTTGGTTTGGTAATCGGTTGGT
>Ga0325411_1009480_pt1 | contig 10392 bp, 6 predicted proteins | sample PopdelMetagenome_13_FD_206181 | JGI IMG/M metagenome (GOLD analysis project Ga0325411, IMG submission 206181) | Populus deltoides microbial communities from Bellville, Georgia, United States - Xylem-PdIQD-R4 | ecosystem: Host-associated > Plants > Phyllosphere > Stem > Wood/Secondary xylem...
TTTTCATGCCAATAGAACAGATTCAAATTGTTCAATTGATTTCAAGAAAAGACTAATGAACTATTAAAAGAGAAGCCTTTAAAGCACTGTGCATGCATGATACCCTCAAGACTGCATGTTTACTTTTCCAGGCAAGAACTGAAGGTGAGTTGGGGTTTTGACTACAAGCTGAAATATCAAAGTAACGCGCTAATTCTAGGCTAACATGATTCATGGCGAAGAAAATCCAGCGCCTGCTGCCATTAAAAATTGTACACCATCAAAATTCTTGGTTTACAGTGGATTAGCTATGAAACCATTTCCCACATCAAAACGGGTAAAACATAAAGAGAAGAAAACAACTCAGGCACTTCATCTTCCTTTGCGTTGAGATTATAGAACCAGGTGCAGATGGTAATGTGCTTATTCAGTTTGGGAGAAGAATAAGTAGTACATCCCTAACATGGCGCCTGTAGTTGTTACCAGAGCTTGGGTCTCATCAAGGCATCAAGCAGACAAAACACGCTGCTAACAATTTTTGTCAAGACTTCCATTTATAAAGCAACTGCACCAGCTAGCCAAGTTCTCCAAAAAGTGATCACATGAACTGGATTCAAATTGCAAGAATAATGTTCATAATTCAGACTTGGATTCAGCGTCTTCCTCCAGTGAATTATCAGTTTGATAGTCCTGTGATTGGTTGGGGGACACACGTTCTTGAGGATTTACTTCATCACCTAAGATTTTTGCCTGTGATTGGTTGGGGGACACAAGTTCTTGAGGATTTACTTCATCCCCTAAGATTTTTGCAGTGAATTGTCTCGCCTCAGAGTCAAGATTAACCCATTCCGAAACTATTCTTTTTGCGCCCTGAAAAAAACCGAGAAATGAATAGATTCTTGAAAACATAGAAAGTGTTGTGAGCAAATGAATGATGAAACGTGGTGTTGGTTATAGAAACAAGTCATATTTGTAGAATCATGGCTCCAAAGGAAGAATCACCTGAAGCTTGGGTTCCTTTGTCATGGGATTGTTGCAAAGATCAATAGTTTTCGCTCTGGATTTCGTAGCATTACCACACCATGATTCGCACCACAACCATTCTTGAGGCAGTGAAAAGATGGGTACTGTATGCTGAGCATAGTTCGGAAGATCCTGAACAAGGAAAAGGAAGCAACCTTTTAACACAATCTAGTACGTGAAAGAATATCACAGACACACAAAAAAAACAGCACCCAACAAGATCCAATACTGTGTGATGATATCCATTCCATTTGCAAACTCTCATATAATTATGTATATAGCTGAGCCAAACCTTATTATAACACATATACTACCTGTTGTACCACACAGGCAATAAGCAACAACTTGAATGGATATCCAAGTATTTAATGGATATACTGCCTGTTGTACTACACAGGCCATAAGCAATAAGCAACACATAAACCTGGAAGACTGTCTTTGGTAGTCAACGGTGGATAATTGAATGCTTTTGGTGAGAATACAAAAACTTTTTCAAGCAGTCAACAACAATCATTAGAGTTCCAAGTATTTAATGAAGATTATAGATAATGTACCAAGTGACAATACATACAGGCAAAATTTAATAAAGCAAATTTGATGATGATTCCTCCACTAAATGGCATGATAAAGTTTCCTCCTTGGAAAGTGGAACCCAGTAAATGGACCCATGTCCAGAAATAACAGCCTGCTAATGAATTATAGCAAAAACTGTCCATGCATAATTGCAGCCAGTTAGCTGCATCTCCAGTTACCTCCCACGCAGCATTGCTGCCAGCAAGCAGTCAATTTTCTAAACTTGATTAGAATGTATAAAATTGAGCAGCACTCCATCACCTGAAGGGTGGGCATGGACCAATTGCATGAAGTTTTATAGCCATTAGACCCACAAATCTCACGGCTAAAAACCTTCATATGACATATTCATGTACCATATTTTAGGACACCATGAGTACATTGTTTGTTTGTTCCTGAATTCTCTTTTTCCTTTTTTTTCTTGTTTTATGTAGAGCAGGCTCATGCAAATGTAATGCAGGAGCAATGAAAGAACTTTCAAAAAACAATTGTTTCAGAAAAATTACGTTTATTTTACTAGAGATACAATTTTATCTTATTTATAAGTTAGGTACTTAGATTTACTGTGACATTAATTAATTAGAAAGTTTACTATTTTAGGAGTTTATTCTATTTCCTACTTGGTTTTGGTCTATTTTACTTAGATGCTTGTAACTCATACCTAGGAAGATGAAGATGATGTCATGAATTGCAGAAATATTATGATGAATAACTTTAAAATGATGAATTGGCCAGAAAATCTTCTCTCCATTCTTGTCCTCTAGTGCTCCAGGTGATCTCCTATCACTCTCCCACTCAAAGCAAAATAAAGATAATTTGTGTGTGAAGTTTGAATTTGTTTACTTAACATTTTCTCTTCATATCCGATCAACTAAGCCAAACAAAATCATTCAAATTCAGAGAGAACAGTGACACTGGAAATTCTATACACAACAACAATTTTGACAGATCACTGAAATAGTATGGTATGCGAACTAAGTGAGCACATCAAACACAGTGATTATAAGAAAAATCAGGTCGACTAGTTACCTGATCCAAATTTGAAAGACTATTTGGATCCTTGCTCAGTGTTTCATAGAAAACCCTTAGATTATCTCCTGCAGCTGTCTCTCGAAATTTAACCAGATCAACAATGTACAAAGCACTGGATAAGGAAGAGCACATGTCAAGCTCATGGCTGGGTTTAAGAACTGAACCAACTCTGAAGAATAAATTAACAAAAAAGATTGCTTACCTGATATGATATGGTCTTCCCCGCAAATGTTCTTTCCAGAATCCCTGTACCACACAAAAGAATGGGAAAAGATAAGGAAACAGTGATTAGATGGCAAGTTGCCTAGGCCTTCCATGGCACAAAATGAATTTATGGCAAACTATCTTTAAAAGGGGGGGAGACTAATCAGTGAAGTATACTTGTCTCCAAAATCGATATCCATCCATATCCCTGTTGTTATCACAGAATGGTGTATAAGCAAGAGGTCTTCCTTTTATATCCATGTCATACAGTTCTCCCATGTCTGCTCGCACAACCTGATCAGCATCAACAAATATAACCTGCATATGGAAACATTGATGCGTTTTTAAGCAAATGTTTAGCAAATATGGAGTCAATAGCAAGAGAATACAACCAAGTTTTGACAAAAAAGAAAGAAAGAAAGAAAAACTGCTATACCCTCTCCAAAGAAAGTGGAAAGATAACATCAAGGAACAAAATCTTATATGCCCAAATAATTCGCTGCTTTTCTGTCTGCTTATGCAACCATGATGGCCATTTATAAGTGACCAGTTCGTACTCAAAACCATACTCTTGTGCCATATGTGGAATCACATCCTGCGCGATTCATTAACAACCAGAGAATGCACACAAGTCAGACAATAAAATTAGAAAACAATATGCGAGTGACAACTATAGATGAAATAAATACAACCTTAAATTGCGGAGAGAGATAGTTCTTTATAAACCAAAATTTCACTGGACGCTGGGTGTTCTTCCAGACACTTAGAATCATGATTTTAAGGAAACGTTCATATCTGCCACGCCCAAAACATATAATGAAATCATTATGATATTACATTAACCAAGCATTGTGAGTTGTACAAGCAGACGAGTGTGATAGTGAGACCCAGAGTGAATAGGTCCAATAAATGGGCTGCTGCAGCTCACACTTTTTTTGCTAATAAAACAATTGCATTGAACAACCAGCAAATGTGTGTGTGTGTGTGTTACCAGGAAGAAAACTGACAGCTATACAGGTTTATCCATGAAGCACACAAATGAAAGTTCCTCAGTTCCACATACAAGTTCTCATTCAAAACTTTCAGCACATGGCTGTTTGAGCTTTGCTGTTTGCATTGAACAAACAGTGTGTGTGTGTGTGTGTGTGTGGGTTTCTTTATGAAGCGCACAAATAAAAGTTCCTCAGTTCCACATAAAACTTCTCATTCAAAACTTTCAGCACATGGCTGTTTGAGCTTGTTGCTTACATTGTGATCACAGAACAGAAAACAATCTCAGAAAAGATTCACAGGGGCTAATTTTATTAAATCCAGAACAGTTAATCCTCTAAAATTTCGCTTAGCTCACTTTGGTTTTTCAAATTTCTAGAAATAAAAAAGATAAAAGTACATAATGCAGAATACATTAAGGTTCTGTTTGGATACCAGGCAGGACTGAGAATCAAGGATTCATAATCTGTTCATTTAGCAAAATTGGAAGGGAAATTGGAATTGAAATGGCTAAATGGGAACCCGAAAGAACTTTCAATACAATTCTATATCCAGGCGTTAAGCATTTCTACTATTTATAATCTCATTCCCATTCCAATATTTATAATCTCATTCCTGCATTTTCATGCGGGTAACCAAAAAGCACTAACATCACATCAGACAGCAGAAGACAACAAATAGAATAGAAAACAAGCACAAATACAGAGAGAATAGGAAAAGACTTACAGATGCCCAGAAGCAATAGAGAAGATATTAATAGTTTTTCCATGCCGTCCACGCTTCTCATGCTCCTAAAGGAATAATTTTTAACCAATCACCATCTAAAAGAATAATGAAAGCAGATGTGCACCACTGAATTTGTTTTCCAGTGCTGGTAGATGTAATAGTCAGTTTTCCATTAAACAAAGCAACTCAAGAGCTAGTTCTCATAGCCAAAGATAAAATTTTAACAGCACACTAAAACATCAGAAAATGACTTGAGAAAATGATTGACAAAGAAGAGAACTTGGATTTTCATGACAGCTCCTATGGACTGTAAAAAACAAAATTATCCAGTCTTCAAACAAAATTAGCTAATATTCCATCCGGACTGTAAAAACAGTCCACTATTTGATTTTTTCCCATCCCTAAATGCAGCCCATACTATAAAGTTGATGCATGGTTGTTTACTGCCCCATTGTATGATGCATCAACAATCTAAATATATCATTGAATCAAAAGGTGCATCTTTATTATTAGGGGCAAATTTGACACTGTGCAACACTGAACTACATTTTGAATAATTGCTGAACACAATGTGCAAAACTCAAAATAAACTATTATTAGAACCAGAGGTAGTATAAAATCCAGAAAGAAATGACAGGGAACCATAAAGATGCCCCTACTTGGTTGGAAAAACAATTCATTAAGAACCAAACAGAAAGCAGCAAAGAATAGCAGGGAAACAAACAATTGTCCACAGTACATTAAACAACCAGAAAAAGATGATGAAAGATCATATTTCTAAAATCAGCGCACTATGAATCCACAAACGCTATAGAGAGGACTATAAGTATAAAATCAGAGAGCCAGTGCAATCCACCAAGGCACTGTGAAAATCTGAATAATTTAAGTATAACAGCAGAAACAAGTGAACAAAAATTAACTCACCATTAAAGCACTCTCATTCTTCTTGGAAAGCCCGCCGCCGCCAATAAAGCCAGAAGCCCATTTAAACAAATTGGAGTTCCAGCTATCATGGGTTCCCTGTAAAAATTTCCCCAAAACCATTCTAAGGATGCAAGACTTAACCAAATTATCCAGCTGTGGTTGTCCTTGAAATTAGTAATAATTATAAGCCAATATAACAGGAACTGACCTTCCTTTGTGAATAGTTATCATCATCACTTGAAATGAGCAGTTTCTCATGCTCCATGCCCTTTTTCTTCACCACTTCTAGATGAACTACCTTGCCTCGCAAATCATTAATAGTGATAAGTTTCGACAGATGCTTTTCCTGACTTCCATCACCACCTTCCCTAAAAGCATAAAGCTCAGAGCTTCGACCTGGAGCAAGTTGAAGATACCACACCCCAGGAGAGACTTTCATTTGCCAATAACCCAAATTGGCCATCACAAGTGTATCAACCAAGTGAGGATTACTCTTAGTTCCAAGAATTAGCTGAAGTCCTCGGGGGGGTTCATGATCTTTCTCTGAACAATGACCTAAATAAAACAGTGCACAAATAAGTATGAAAGAATTGGTAGTCATATGATGAAACTTACAGGGAAACGCCAAATTATAATAAGAAATTACTCAAAAGAAACAGAATCTAACCAGTAAGAACAAGTGCTTCAAGTTCAAAAACTGCTTGCAATGTTCTAGTGTCACCCAGGTTCTCAAGCAAAATATTATCCAAATCATGGCTGAAACATTTAAAACATTCAGCAGAGACAAGAATAATAATAATAATAATAATAATAAGCCACTGAGACAGTAAGATTATGTTTGCAAAACTAAAATTAATCCCCTACGCTTTAGTAGAATATATACAATAAAGATGGCGACAGTATAAAGATGATTTAAAATGTATTTGACTAGGAAAGGAACATACACAGCAATAACAGGCTCAACAAGCCAGGGCTCAGGAACATCAAGGTTCATGGTAAGAGTCTTTGATAATGGCATATTTGCAAAAAATGCTTTAGGGCCATTTACTTTTAAATCAGTGCTGCTGAAATCATCCTGAAAAGTCATAGCACAACTAAGATACAATGCATTGGAACCTGAAATTACTATTCATAATCAAACATATATACCATGGTTGGGACCACATATCTATAGTAATTCTTCAGCGGAAGATCAACAAGAGAACTCTGCAAGAAACCAAAAATGTAAGTTCCTCGACATGTAGAAAGAGACAACAAAATGTTGATAAAAAGCTCATAATGAAGGAGTTCAGCTAAAAAGCATATCCCATGTGAGGCAATGTCTCAGCTAGCAGTGCAGATGCAAGCTAAGGCACTAAGCACCAAAGAAAAATGTAAAGTACATAGAAGAAAACAGCATACATGCCTTACAAATCCATTATATGTTTAGGCAATTTTGCAATTCATGATACAGAATAAAAACTAAAAAAAAGTGAGAAAAAAATAATTAGAAGCAATCTAGGAACATGAATCCAAAAAGAAAACAAGAGAGAGAGAGAGGTCATTTGCTGGCATTGTTTCTGCCAGAACAAGGCCCAGCTAAGCATAATATGGAAAATAAGTCCTAATCTTTCACCAGAAAATAAAGACACTGAGGTCAATGCCTGTAAAGAAGTGGCTGCTCCCAGCCAGATGGCAATCCAAACAAACTTCTCAAGGTGACTGTTTATATGGCAGCATCTTTCTAGTAAAAGAGTGTCAGAGAGGCAAAAACCTTACTATATTGTTTGAGAAAAGAAAACCTATTTGGCCTACTTAGATCAGGTTGTCATAGCATCTAATAAAAGAGAATTTTATTCGAATTCTACAGCCACCATATAAATAATACATTCAACAAAAATAGCTTCAATTTTGCAGAATGCAATGCATGCTGTGTGGAATAGAGTTGGATACATAATTTTATTTTGATACATGAAATCCATCATGCATATAATTAAAAAAAAATACAGTGCTTTTTTATCCTGTAAATCCGTTCACTTCATGCAATTGCAGTAAATCACAAATCATCCAACAGGTCGCCAATCAGGCCAACTGAACCATTGTTTGCATGGATTTGAATCTACATGTCAGAAAACTAGCAAAACCTAAATGCCCCAATCCCAGTAATAGCACTCTCTAATTTTTACTGCTAAATACATAAACCACTAGGATTTAAAAAAAAATAATTTATTATGGACTATTACTGGGTTTACATAGATACTGATGCAAACTTGCTCTTTCAATTACTTTTCCAAGTCGATTGCCTAGAAAAAACTTGGTCTGCGCTTTTATGAGTGCAATAGAGGTTTAAAGAGATATATGATATTCCTAATTCTCAAGCTTCTACAGGTTTCCTTCAATTTCTTAGTTTAACTATTGTGACGGGAGTTTAATTTTTGTCAAAATCATAAAAAATAGGATAAAAACAGAATCTAAACTATTCAACTATACTTTGTAGGTATAGAAATCAAAGCCCACGTTTCCAACATCCAAGTCATTGTTTCACCTTTGGCCCTTCCTACATCTACAATAGAACTAATCAACACCCCCAGAAGTTGATGCAACAACTTTTTCTAACAACAGAGAACATTCATCAGTTTTCATTCACAACACTAAAACAGATCCATACACATTGGTGCAGAGGACTGGTCAGACAAAGGGTACATAAAGTCAAACTCTAAAGTGGCAGTGAAAATTCTTCATTTCATTTAAACGAGATCAAAATTGCCAATTTGAAGGGAAAAGGCCATGTCAGGTTGATCTGTGCTTAAAGCAGCAAGCCACCATATGGATCCATTGGCCTCCAAATTGTATCATCTTGGTTTAATGGCTTTCAGAAACCACCAGATATGTTACGAGAAGGTATTCAAGTTATATGGTTGTAGTGGCCCAAGGCTTTCAAAACTGCAGGTTGCCAAACCAGTGTAACAAAATAAGAAACAAGAAAAGAAAAATGTACAATTTGGTAAATTTTAGCTCACCATAGGGTTTAGCACGATTCTCATGCTTGGTTGAACATATTTCCTTAGAACTCTAAGAAGTGAAGAAACCTTCTGACCAGCTGCGCTTAGAGGATCAACAACAGCATCAATATGAACACTGGAATTTTCATTATCTATAATAACAGCACTGCAAACAAGAAATGATTGTATTAGATTTCAAGAGCAATCCATTGTCGAGAAATCAAAAGATGACAATCTGTAGGAAATTACAGAATGATATATGAGAATAAACTATTACCATCATGGTGGTCTTCCATGAATCCATTACTTTCTTTTTTATTTTATCTTGAACATGCCTTTTGCATTTGAATAAGAAATCTCAGTAATTACTAATTTTGTCCATAAACTTGGGGATACAAGAAGCAGGTGATAATCATTGCAATGTTGATGAGGCAACTCTACCAAATAGGATTTTCAAAGGTAGGTTCACAGTGATAAATTGTCAGAATTAAACATACAATTACCAAATATGAGAACAATGTTGACTGAATTATTCATCAGAAGCAAAAGAAAAAAAAACGACAAAAAAAAAGTGTGAAATACTACAGTCTGAGAAAAGAGATGAGATAAAATTTGTGATCTAACATTAAGTGGGATACTAAGCAGAGCAATTTCTCTTTCATATTTGTCAGATTCATCAGATATTTGACAAAATTTGTAATTAATGTTGAATATCACCCAATTATATATACATGGGTCACCATATATTCACCATAACAGTCATTGTCATTGCTACACAGCTCAAACGGATAACAGCGGAAGTCTTCTCCCAAAAACAGGTGGGAAAAAAAAATCTATGGGATGGCAAATAATTCTTACCTATGTTCAGCATTCAAAATCTCAAAGCGTGCACTTTCTGAACTTCTTTCCCGCATTGCCATTGCAGATGACACATACATTATAATATCGCTGACAAATTTGCTGCAAGTCGCATGAGAAAAATTAACATAAAATCCCCAATGGGAATGGATAGGATATGAAATGTTTTGAGAAGGAATGTCATCTATTAAACTTCACAAATTAAAAACTAATCTTTGTTGAACAGAAACTATTGGCAATGGCATAATTGGAAGTACAAGAGAGAGCAAAAAACTTGCAGATAAAAAGATTCAAAACATTAGTCACCAACAGTGAATGCGTACCAAAATTGCCAAAGAGCTTCAGCCTCAAATATTTACTATTTTCTTCAATTTTCACCTAAAGTTACAGGATCTTTTGTAGGGAGAGTTAGCTTAGTGAGTTTACATCACATTGAGTAGGGTCACACTTTTCTGGACCTTATTAAGGGATGATCAACTTGTAGTCAATTGGTCAACCACAAAGCTTTCTACTGGTGGAAGCGACCTCCTTTCACTTTTCAATGAAACTTTATTCCAGTTCTCTAATACTACCTAATAAATCACTAGCTAAACCACTACATTCCCTCAAACAACAGCTGCATCACATTCTACCCTCATTCACTTGTGCATACTCCCTACGGCTGAGCATTTCCGGTTCGGTCCGGTTTTAAACCAAAATAAACAACCAAACCGATTTTATTTTTTTAAAATTTTTTGAACCAAACCGAACCGAAAACCGGTTCAAACCGATTAATTTCGGTTCGGTTCAGTTTTTTTCCCTTCCAAACCGTTCAAACCCAATGGTCCTCTCTGCTTCTCCTACAACCTTGACCGCGACAACGTCCAACTGCACATAGCGTTGATTGTTCAAGGGAAAGTTCATCCATTTCATTGTAATTAATCAAATGGCAGGGGGGTTGTAGAAATCCACGGATATGAAAAACAAAAGAAAAGGAATGGATCTACTATTCCAATTCCATTTGTGGCACAGACTCAACAAGAAAATTAAAACCCAAAGGAACCAAATCCATAAGGGAGGGGAGGAAAATCAAAGGCAGAGGGTAAAGTGAGAGAGATGCAGA
>Ga0325411_1009482_pt1 | contig 10391 bp, 4 predicted proteins | sample PopdelMetagenome_13_FD_206181 | JGI IMG/M metagenome (GOLD analysis project Ga0325411, IMG submission 206181) | Populus deltoides microbial communities from Bellville, Georgia, United States - Xylem-PdIQD-R4 | ecosystem: Host-associated > Plants > Phyllosphere > Stem > Wood/Secondary xylem...
AGAGAGAGAGAGAGGTGAATACTATAGAAGCCAAGTAGCAGCATCTTTTAAATGTTAACTTTGAATTTAGAATAATATAGCTTACCTTTTAACCCAGTCTCTTGAAATCTGTCTACGAGGGAATTTATGAAGCTCATAAGCGATAATTGCATTTTGTTTTTTCTTTGGTGCACTCATTGTTTAGCATAAGGACATAGGTAAATAATTAGTATGAACATTGTGTTTGAAGCCATGGCACAAGTTGTTGTTTTTTATATCCCTTCGTCGGCTTAGGAATTGTCTTCTAAAGACAATGTTTTCGTCTCGTCTCTGTTTATTACTTGACTAGGTATAGGATTGGGTAAATGGAAACATTGAACATTAGGTAGATTTGGGTTTTGTGTATGGGCTTACTTGGCTTTTATTGGTTTTGTTTGGTTTGGGCCTTACATGATGGGTTGATATCATACGGACTGTGTTTTTGGTAGTTTGGTTGTGTTTGCATGGGGGCTAGTGTTTTTAGGCTTCAATATACACATTTTTAGGTTGTATTCATTGGGTTTGAAGGGTTCGGGTTAAGCATACTCACGTTCAAGAATAATAAAATAAAACAATAAAAATAATAGTAGATATATATTTTTTGCGTTTAAAAAAAAATCACTTGTCTTTCTAGTTCGTTTATTTAAAAAGAAAAGGTCAAATACACACATATATATTTTAGTATTCGATAAAAATACTTGTCTTAGCATAAAATTCAAAAAATAAGGTTTTTATTTTGCATTTTTTTTTTTGAAGAAAAAATGTTTGTGCATGCATATTTGGACTCAATGAAAAGTTTATTAATTCCATGAAGAATTGATCAAAAATAAAAAAAAAAAATCTATTGGCTGACATACCCAATAAATTAAAAACAAAACTCAACCCTAGTTTTCTAAAAAAAATATTTTATTATTTATTTTCAATGTTTGAAGCAAATAGAACCTAGTGTATTGGGCAACTTTACCATGTTTTTGTTTTTCTTCAACATTTAGCTTTTTTATGTGATTAGTTATCACTTTTTTTTTTCCTTTTAATTTATGGCTGGCCATTTTATGTATGTTTTTTTTTATTAGTTTTTCAATGTCCTTTTCTCGTTTCTAGGCAGTCTCCATATAAATTTGCTTTCGGAGTTGTTTAGGATCTAAAGCGATATTCGATGAAAAAGGTGTTTGGATTGGAACTTTGTTCACCCTTTCTATCAAAAGTTTTGATCTTTCATTGCATGTTAATTTATTCTACCTTTCCATCCAAGTCTTCTCCGTTAAGTAGAATTATATGATAAGTGGAACACCATTATATTTTTTTAAAAAAGTGTTTAATGATTTTCTTATGCCACTTATTCGGCATTACTATGATTAATATGCCTTTTTTTTCTTTGATAGTACGAGTTACTAGCTCCAACCTCTCTCTTGGTCGATTAAGCTTGGTTTGTTGTATTTCTCCTTTACCAAGGAGTTTTCCTGGTTTAACAGTAGCTACTGCAATTGTTACCTCAAAAAATATATTGTTATCAACATTCATCTTTTTTTTTTTTCAAGAAGTGAATATGACCAGCTTCCTATGCTTTATGGATTAAGTTTCTAAACACAATATAAGTATTAGTATCATATTTCTATTAATCATGCCATTTCTAGTATTACTTCTCCTTCATTTGCTAAACAATAGGGACTCTATGATTGCCTAGGATTTTAAATTTTCTCCTCTTATCAATTGGTAGAATATCTCTTTATATCTATTAATGTTGAATATGTATTAATTATTATTATCGATCACTTTGGTTTTATTTATTTATTTATTTACTTATAGGCTTGTTAGCTTTAAGTTCATTAATAACTCCTTAGAGGATTTTCTATATTTAAGTTCTATAATTGATATCAGTTGTTAGTGAACTTCTTTAAACTCCTTATCAGAGTTTAAATCAATCATTTAGAAGGCTATTACAATGTTGTTTAAGTAGCCAACTAAGTATTTTCCTTTAAATGGCTTCTTTTATGCTCATTTGCCTAACATCTCTTCATTTCAGACAACATTATTTATAAAGTTATAGGTATTTGAATATAAAGTCATTATAAACCATTTTTTTTATATTTCATTGCACCCTTTCCAAAATCAACTTAATTTACTTCTACCCTATTATAGTTATAGTACACTTGGTTTTCAAAGTCATGAAATAAAAGGAATAATTTTCTAAAAACTTTTTTGGATCTTGGACTATCCTAACCAATTCAGCCACTGTTACCTCTAGTTTAGTCTAATAAAAATGCTTATGAAAACAAGTCTTCATTTCTTCCTGATTATTGATGGAGTTGGGTTGTAATATAAAAAATTAATAAAAGATAATCTTGGTGAGAAACAAACCAAATAAACTCATTTTAACAAACAGATTAACAACACCACTATTGCACTAATCAATATACTTGGTGATGTGATCCTGTATTGACTAGTTGTCATCTCTAAAAAACAATTTGAAGTTAGTAATCTTGATTCCTCTAAGAATTGGATGTGGCATGTCAATCTATTCAGGATATTGTTGATTATATATAGACTTGTGAATTTCTCTAGTCGCTAGCCTCATCTCCTTTAAGTATTAGGCTAATTCAACCTTATCGATTCCTCCTCATCTTACTAGTTGAAAATAGGTCCATGACTTATTGGACGATTGAGATTGCCTTACTAGAAGACAATGAGTGGGGAATTTAACATCATAATCATGTGTTTAATTAGTTATGAATAAGGTTGTTGGGTCACGTAATTGGTTAATGCTACATGTATACTAGTTGGGTAGAGTGTACCTTATCGTCAATCATGCACCAATGGATGTAAACTTGTTATGGTGCCTATTGTATAGTTATTTGATATCCAAAATTAAGTTAAGAACTTCTAAATATTCTTATTCGAGTGCTTGCTATTGAACTATATCCTAGGACTAACCCTCAGGTATCCAAACAAATAGAGTGCTTAATTAAATCTATTGAAGCTTATTATGGATTTGATTGAGTTAATCAACCATGGCTTGCATGGTCTTGTTGACCACCACAATATTATTATGGTAAGTAATGTTAGTCGGCTTTTCCATCTCAGGTGCATAGCCTTTAAATTACATAATATTGTAAATAAATTATATATATAGGGCTGGTTGTCTTTTATATTTGTTGGACAATCTATTTATAATGTTACAATAGTTTTACATTAACTATAAATTATAATGCTACACAAATTTTCTATAATAAATATAGATTCCTAGTACAATTTGTATTGCTTATTCACACGGTTTCCTCTTGCTAGATATATGTTTTAGAATTCTAATTATAGCACAACATTCGTCATCGTTAACTGCTATATTGTTCTGAATAAGATTTGATTGTCACTCAATAACCGTTGATAATCTCATCTATCCTCATCTTATATACTTTAACTATAAAATTTTTATATATTTAATTTCATAGTAAATAAAATTACAGAAGATGAATTTGTTAAATCAAAGAAAGTTAGGGCAAATATAAATAAGATTTTCAACATATATGCTACAAGTACATGTTTGGAGACTAATTTGTATTTATATTGTTTTTCAATTCATTTGATCTGAGTAAAAAAAAAAAAAAAACTTTTAGGTCTCATCACCATAGGAATCTAAAATACTCCACACACTGCTCCTTTACATGTGTGTATATATCTCTTCTTTATTTTTACATTGTAAAAATGTTTTTAAAAAAAATTTAATTTTTTTATTTTAATTTAATTTTTTTGATATTTTTAAATTGTTTTGATATATTGATGTTAAAATAATTTTTTTTTAAAAAAATATTATTTTAATATATTTTTAAATAAAAATAACTTTAAAAAATAACTATTATCATAATAATTTTAAATAAGAAAATGAAAATCTAAGATAACTGCAGTTGATACTGTTTTGTCAACGAATCACTACCGATGAAAATTTCATGAATTTGATTATCTTCAGTACCTTTAACCACAATGAAGCCTATATATATTATAAGCAAGCACTTCTTATCGGCCTATGCTAAGCCAATCACCCCTCCAGACTTGACCAAATGTGAGTTGGTAGACTTACCAAACCCCGAAAATCCATCAAACGATGATGATCCACGTAACTTCTACCAACAAGCCAGCGTACATTGTGCCTATTGCAATGGTGCCTACGAACAAGTGGGGTTTCCAAAATTAAAAATTGATGTTCATTCCTGGTGGCTCTTCTTTCCTTGGCACAGATACTATCTTTACTTCTATGAAAGAATCTTGGGCAAACTTATTAATGACCCAACTTTTGCTCTGCCTTTCTGGAACTGGGATTCCCCCAGTGGTATGCAAATGCCTTACATCTTTACCGACCCTAAATCTCCACTCTATGACCAGTTCCGCGACCAGAATCACCAACCTCCTACATTGCTAGATCTTGATTATGGAGCGGGAGACCCCAACCCCACAAACGCAAATCAATTATACTCTAGTAATCTTAGAGTAATGTACAAGCAAATGGTGTCTGGTGCAGCAAAACCAACACTCTTTTTTGGAAAACCATACCGTGCTGGTGAAGATACTAGTCCTGGAGCTGGGACGATTGAGACCAGCCCTCACAATAATATTCACAGATGGACCGGTGATCCAAATCAAGAAAATAACGAAGACTTGGGCAATTTTTACTCAGCTGCGAGAGATCCAATATTTTTTTGTCATCACTCAAATGTTGACCGAATGTGGACGATATGGAAGACTATACCTGGAGGAACTAGGAGGGATATCAGTGATCCTGATTGGCTTAATTCAGAGTTTCTTTTCTATAATGAGAATGCAGAGCTTGTTCGTTGTAAGGTTAGAGATTGTCTTGACAATAGAAGGCTAAGGTATACTTATCAAAATGTCGAAATTCCTTGGCTACAATCAAAACCAATTCCGAGAAGGTTGGGAAAGAAAGCAGCTGAAACAAAAACTGCATTAACACCGATCACTGCATTCCCTTTAGTCTTAGACAAAACCATAGTCACTGTAGTTTCAAGACCAAAGAAATCAAGAAGCAGGAAAGAGAAAGAAGAGGAAGATGAAGTTTTAGTGATAGAAGGGATAGAATACGACAATGGCAAATTCGTGAAGTTTGACGTGTTCATAAATGATGACGTTGAGATACCTTCTAAACCAGAAAATACAGAGTTTGCTGGGAGCTTTGTTAACGTTTCTCATAAGCATGCGAAGAAGTCCAAGACAAGATTGATATTGGGGATTACAGAATTGTTGGAAGACTTAGAAACTGATGGTGATGATAGCATTGTGGTGGCTTTGGTGCCCAGGTCTAATACTGTTAGTGATCCTGTTGTCACCTCTGGCGTTTAGATTGAGTTTGTTAAAGGGTGATGATTATCTAATGTTGGGATTTTGCTATTATTCAGCATCAATATGTGCATGTGCAGCCTACCCTAAAAAGAGAGGGTTGCCATCGTCAATGGTAGTTGCACCAACTATTGACAAAATAGTGCAACCCATGTGCTACCACCATTAGTTCCATAATCTATGGCCAAGTTGTCTTACCATTCATGCCTATAAATAGAGGCAAACATGAGAGAGCAAACTAAGAGAGGGTTGTGAGAATGTGAAGAGAACAAGAGAGAAAAAGGGGCTGCCATGGGCAACAACCCTGCTGTCTTGTGCAGCAGTGTGAGAGCAATGAGAGTAGAGTTTGAGTAAAGTGATCCTCCTTCTCAATGTGTGTTGTAATGCTTTATCTATCTGTCTCTAATAATATTGACTTCTTCCGTGGATGTAGGCGATTTGCCGAACCTCGTTAAATATTGTGTCAGTGTGCTTAGCCTCCAATAGGCAACTATCAGAACACCACCGGTCCACGTAAGAGGGAGCCGGAATCCCCAACAATTGGTATCAGAGCTTATGGTTTAATGTGGTGTTTGATTTTTGGTCAAAAATGAAAGTTTTCAAAATTGTGTTTTGACTATACCACTGTGTAGAGGAGGAAGAGATAAAGACACTGGTGAAAACGGCGTCGAAATCGAACGTCGAAAACGTGCTCACGCGCCATCTCGCTCTGGCGAGGTGGTTGGCCACACGTCACACGCGTCTTCTTCGCCCGATTGGTTGACCCGACCCGAATACTAGTTGACCCGACCCACGTGGCTGACCCGGATAAGGATGACGTCATCATGACATAATTATGACGTCATCATGCACATTAGGCATGCCAGGGATGACGTTAGCTTGATGTAAATGTGACGTCATCATGCATAATAGGCATGCCAGTGATAACATCAGCCTGATGTAAATGTGACGTCAGCATGCATAGTAGGCATGCCATGTCAGTGTCCAGTTAGCGACACGTCATCATAGTGGGACCCACCTACCTCGTCATCAACCGTGAGTCGAGCTAAGAAGAGCCGAGTCGGAGCTGAGCCGCAAGTCGAGGGATAGGATCCAGTGTAGCTGATCCTACGAGCAACTAGATCTGAGATTGAATCTGGGTCATTCATTAGGCCAAAATTGTTTTGATCAAATCTTAGCCATCTGAAATGTGATTTGGAAGATTTCAGACTTGTTTCCGGCTAATTTGATCATTCTGGATGCAATGGTATGGTCTCGATCATTGAGATTGAAACCAGAAATGGTGGTGGTGAATTATTAAAGAGAGATTGTCAGATCAAGAGGCATTTGAAGGTCATCATTGTGGTCGATGGAGATGAAGAAGAAGAAATCACACATATTTGCCCAATTACATGTGTTGAACTGCTAAGTGGGGATTTTTTAGTTGCCTTGAAAGAAGGCAAAATTGGGACACTCTAGACCCGATCAATTGGACAATTAGAGGTGTACAGTGAAAATTGATGAAGATCAATCTTGACGAATCTAAGCACTGGTAGTCTCGCCAGATGTTGAGAAATCAGGTATTAAACCAGTATATTCCAGATCATTTGTAAAGGAAAGCCACAACAAAGCTAGCAAATGGTTGTATTTATGGAAAGACAGTACGATGGATAGATATGACCTAAGAAGTTATGTCTAAGAGATTGGATTTTAAGCGGGACCAGTGTGACCCCTCCAATCTTTCTTGGGAACTTGCTTAGTGGAAGGATTATCCATACGGTACTATTTTTGTATATATAGTAGTTTATAATGAAACGGTTGAAAACTAGCAGGATGACGGCATAAGGGAACAGTTGGGTTCCGTATGTTCAAGGATATAATGGAGTGGTGATTTCTCCAAAGAAGTTAGATTCGGTGACTGTGATTTCTCGAGGGTAGAATTGATGAAGACCCTGATAATGGAAGAGAAATATTGCAAGGGGATAAAGATTGGCACCCTATTTTGACTTGGACAGATGTTATAACAGGATGAGCTGTTGTCAAACATAAGCAAGGAATAGGGAGAATCTGGAGAACATAAATTGCACGAGGGCACATGGAGATTGTGCAAGAGTACCTGTAGGATCCAATGAGGTACTGTAATGAGACAACAGGTGCAAGAAGAAGAAGTGTTCCCAGATGAAGCTCAGAGCAGAGACTATGTGTAGAAGTTGTACAACAGGAAGTCTCTTATGCTCTTGATGAAGACAACAGGCGAAGACCTTTCCAATGCATGCAAGGATGAAAAGAGAACTGTTGTAGAAGCACCTAATTGAGGAAGTGCGAACGTCTGTGATAAAAGGCAACCGTCTATGAAAGGCGAAGACAACAAAGAGAGTTGGTGTAGGTGGAGCTATTAAGCGCAATGATGAAAGGTGTAGAAGCTCCAAACATAGAAATCAAGGTAGAGGATTGCAAGGAGTGTACCACAACTTTTTCTTTCTATGTGATCAGTGGTAGTGATCTCTCCCATAGTCCACATGGTGGTAGAGAATTTTAGAGCCACTTTGAAGCATTTCAACTGAAGGAGGATGCAACCGCCTATGAAAGGCGAAGACGCCTTAGATAGAAAGTGTGAAGGCCATGATAAGAGCCCTAGTTCAGACCGTCTTATGACAACGAGCAAAGACACCTTAGAGAAGGTGTGAGGGCCATGATATGAGCCCAGTTCAGAACACCCAGAGCCAATATGATGGCTAGATATGAGCGGACATGTGTATTGCCAATGAAGTGGCTATGATGAGTATGGAGACAAATGCAAGATTGACTTTCATGGATATTGCCCTCATGCTAAAGATCAATGAGCTAGAAGACATTTGCCTTAGACAATAAGTTGGTGACTTGTGGAGCATTAAGACGCGACTACTAGGAATGAGCAAAGGGCATGCGTAGGTTCCGGGAACAAGTTGACTCTTGTCAAGGTGGTGAGCTCGGTGAAGGCATTGTAATACTCAGAGTATCAAGACATATATGGATTAACCTTTAATGGGCTGCCCTCATGGGTAAAGTTGGAGAGCTACCTGGACTCTTAGGACTAAGAGCGAGAGACTCACGGAGAAGTAAGATGTGATTCCTAGGGTGGAACAGAGGGTAAACGCAACTCCTGGATGAGTAGACTTTTGAAAGAGTGGTGAGCTCGTGATCATATTGAGATAATCAGATAATGATTGTCGCACTTGGAAATAGAAATTTTTGTTTGAAGGGGTGTTGTAAGCCTTGATGTGAGGCTTGAAAAATTCATTCCGGACCGAGCATGGTTGATACGCTCAAAGGGGAATGTTGTGTCCCAGAGACAAGTGTTAACACTCTTCAGATGTGAAGTGGCAAACCATCTGGTTGTAGTGATCCTTTTGTGTGAGAAAAGGTGTGCTTTGATGACTCTGATGATTGAAAGGTGTGGCAAGTACCTGTAAACTTGGCCAAAGACACTCTCAAAATGGTAAGCTTGGAAGAGCTACGAGTTGCAAACTTGTGCTGAAGAAGCAAGCGGACAGTTGCCCCACATAAATGTCAAAAGGGGTGATTGTTGGGATATTGCCATTATTGGGCAACAACATGTGTAGCCTACCTTAAGAAGAGAGGGTTGCCATTGTCAATGGTAGTTGTACCAACCATTGATAAAATGGTGCAACCCATGTGCTGCCACCATTAGTGCCATAATCTATGGCCAAGTTGTCTTACCATTTATGCCTATAAATAGAGGCATACATGAGAGAGCAAACTAAGAGAGGGTTGTGAGAATGTTAAGAGAACAAGAGAGAAAGAGGGGCTATCATGGGCAGCAGCCCTCTGCCCTGTGCAGTAGTGTAAGAGTAATGGGAGTAGAGTTTGAGTGAAGTGATCCTCCTCCTCCATGTGTGTTGTAATCCTTTCTTTATCTGTCTCTAATAATATTGACTTCTCTCGTGGATGTAGGCGATTTGCCGAACCACATTAAATATTATGTCAATGTGCTTAGCCTCTAATGGGCAACTATCAGAACACCACCAGTCCACGCAAAGGGGAGCCAGAATCCCCAACATCAAGGACATCTCGTTTTTGCTTTTCCTTCAGGAGATTGATGTAGGTCTTTTAGTGTTTGTCTGGGTGCCTTGCTGCATAATATCATGAACGTGTAATTCATCTCTGTACTTTTTTGTTTAACAATCTACAATTAAAGTAATGTTATGCTGATTAATTTTTTTAATTGTTCATCTCTAGATCATAAATGTTGTTGTTCATCAAGAATTTGTTTTTGAAGAAGTCATAAAGATTTCAAATTGGATTTGTGCTTCCCACAACTCTGTCTTAGGTTGAGTTCTTTAGGCTTGGCCGCTTCATACTCTCTTAGAAAAATAAGTTCCCTATCAAAATAGAGGCCCCTCCGATACTTAAGTCAATAAATTATAGGAGGGAAGGAAAGTATAATAACGAGAACAAGAACATAGAAGAGTGTATATGAGGGTCATGTGTGTGTTGTTCTGTGATCTTATATAGTCTTGTGTTGCCTTATTTAGTCATATGTCTTGTTACCTGGTGACTTGAGCTATTTATACACCTTGACTACATAAAATCACGTCATAAAACTTGAAGTTGTAGAAATATAGAAAGGTGAGAAAGGTTGACACCCATAAATGATTAATGAGAAAGGTTGGTGTCGTACTCACAAGATATGCATCGTGCAAACCACGTTCTTAAAAATTTTGAAATTTTTTTATTTTTGCTTAAAATGAATATTTTTTTATGTTTTAGATCGTTTTGATGTGATGATGTCAAAAATAATTTTTTTAAAATTAAAAAACTTCATTTTGATGCATTTCTAAGCAAAAAACACTTTAAATCGTCACCACTACCACAATCTCTAACAGACTATTGCTTGGCTATTATCGAGAAAGCTAAGTGCCACATTGACTTCTGAGAGGTTGCAACAATTTATTATGGTGTGTGCCAATGATAGGCTCCTTGGGAATTTACGCAAGATTGAGATTTGGCCCCAGGTTTGTTGTTGGGTGAAGGCCTTTAACTTAGTAGAT